>OCHJ01000620.1_pt1 | contig 40562 bp, 38 predicted proteins | sample 1538381 | NCBI WGS metagenome assembly OCHJ01 (sample SAMN04571688, study PRJEB22368) | human gut metagenome | biome: human gut; material: stool | host: Homo sapiens | place: Luxembourg | collected 2012-06-29 | reverse complement strand
TCATGTAATCACTCCTTCTTAATTACAAATTTTTAGCATCTAATTTAACTTCAATAGACTAAGAAGCTGTTTAAATTTATTTATAATTAGTTGTAAATCAGTAGGTTAATTGGAATATTTTTCGTAACTTTATGGTTATCAAGACATTAAAGTTATGCATAAGTACCCAACCAACCTGACTGATAAACAGTGGCAAGTTATAAAAAATATGCTGGACCCCAAAGAAAGATTCAGAAAATATTCTCTGCGCTCTGTTTTTGACGGCATCCTTTATCATCGTGTCAATGATGTTCTTACGCCGCTCTGCATAGTCCGTGCTGTATGGATTAAGGTTAGCAATCAATTCGAGGATATAAGCCACATTAATAATGTCGCTGTGCAGGAGTTCAAGGCAGAAATCCACATCCTCCAACCGTTCATCGCTTGGCGTTTCATCGCCGCCGCTTGGAGAGGCTGAAGGCATATCCGACGGAACAAACGTATCGTGAATGTCAAGGTACTTGCTTCGGAAGTCCATAAACTGTTGTTCGGTCATGCCGAGGTCGTCCGCATCATCGCTGTAATCCTCGTATATTTGGATTTCCGCGTGTTTGCGGATGATGTCGCGGAAAGCCAGCACAAAGTCTTTCTTGTCCTTTTCGCTCTGCAACAGGTCTATGCTGCTTGGCTCCGGGTATTTCTGCAAGAAGTCCGTTGCCAACTGCTGGTATTCCTTTTTCACATCCTCAAAAGGTGGACGTACTATTTCTTCGGGATTATTTGAGTTACTGAAAAGCCTGATGGCCGTATCAACATTGCTTTTCAAATCACGGAAGCATATAATCTTTCCGAAACGCTTTTTCTCATTCAGTACACGGTTGGTTCGGCTGAACGCTTGCAGCAATCCGTGGTACTCCAAGTTCTTATCCACATAGAGCGTATTGAGTTTCTTGCTGTCAAAGCCCGTAAGGAACATTCCCACGACAAGGCAGAGGTCAAGCGGTTTCAAGTCAGCCCGCTTCTTTTTCATGCGCAGGTTGATGTCATCGTAGTAAGCGCGGAAATTTTCGGTAGTGAATGCTGTGCCGAACATTTCATTGTAGTCATCCATGATGGCTTGCAGTTCGTCCGCCTCGCCTGTGCTTTCGCTGACATACTGCCCCGTATTCATTCCCGTCTGTTCATCGTCCTGGCTGCTGTTGGCAGCGTATGTAAATACTGCACCGATACGGATTTTCGGCTTCAACGACTTGAATATCTTGTAATAGCGGATAAGCATCGGTACGGATTGCACGGCAAACAGCGCATCAAACTCACCGTCAAAGGTTGACTTATTAAATTATTAAGGATGAATTTGGCTATCTCCTCCATGCGGTTGGCATTGCCCTTTTCCACTTCTTCGCTTCCATGATAATACTCCACAAGGAAGCCCAGCACGTTTTCATCGGCTATGGCATCCTTGATAAGGTATTGGTGCAGGCAGTTGCCGAATATCTCTTTGGTGGTATGCCCGTTAATGGCATTCTCCGTGAAGATGGGCGTACCCGTGAAGCCGAACACTTGGGCGTTGTCAAAGAACTTCATGATGCGCTTGTGACTTTCCCCAAAGTGGCTTCTGTGGCACTCGTCGAATATCATCACGATACGGGAGTGGCGTATGGCCTCAATCTTGTTGCTGTACCACGTCTTGCTAACTGCGGCGTTGAGCTTCTGAATGGTAGTGATGATTATCTTGGAATTGCTGTGCAACCGTTTCACCAACTCATCCGTGTTGTCCGTGCCGTCCACCGCACCCGGCTCAAAGGCTTCATATTCCGATTGGGTTTGGGTGTCAAGGTCGTGACGGTCAACCACAAACATTACCTTATCCACATCGTCCAGTTCGGAAACAAGCTGTGCCGCCTTGAATGAAGTCAAGGTCTTTCCGGCTCCTGTTGTATGCCATATATAGCCGTTGTCGTTGGAGTTCTTCACCTTATCCAATATCTTCTCCACGGCATAGAACTGGTACGGACGAAGCACCATCAGGCACTTGTCGCCCTCATGCAGCACGATGTATTTTCCTATGATTTTGCCGAGCGTACATTTCTCCAAAAATGCGGCTGCAAACTTATCCAATTCATTGAACGGCACATTGGCTGCGTCCGTCCAGTTGAACGTGAACTTATAGCCTCCGTTTGGATTGTTGGCGAAGTAGCGTGTGTTGACACCGTTGGAAATCACGAACAGTTGAATGTAATCAAACAACCCGTGATAAGAAGTCTTATGATAGCGTTGGATTTGGTCGTATGCCACCCTTAACTCTACGCCCCGACGTTTCAATTCAATCTGTACCAAAGGCAGACCGTTTATAAGAATGGTCACATCGTAGCGGCACTTCTTACGCCCTTCCACCGTGATTTGGTTGGAAACCTGAAATTCGTTCTGACACCACTGTTGACGGTTAAGGAACTCCACCCAGATGCGTTTGCCGTCCGCCGTGTCAAGCGGATAAAGGTCGCGGAGCTTCTTCGCCTTTTCAAAGCGTGTGCCTCCTTCAAGGTAGATGAGTATCTTGTCAAATTCCTCATCCGTAAATTCGGTACGGCCATGCTCCGCCAACCGCTTACGGTTGTGTATCTCCAACTGCCTCTTGAAATTGGCTTGAAGATTGTCCTCCTCGGCAATTTGGACATATTCATAGTCCATTTGCTGGAGCGTGGCGATAAGTCCGGCTTCCAATGCCGCTTCACTTTGTATAGACATATTCCTGTTCTACCTTTTATGCGTTACTTATTATCATTCAGACTTCTGATAATCTCAATTCCCAATGCGTTTTCTATCTTGCAAATGGTTTCCAACGACATATTCTTTTTGCCTTTCAGCACTTTGGATATGTATTGCTGGGTGCAGTTCATCTTTTCGGCAAGCATCTGTTGCGTCAAGCCGAGTTCCGTCATCCGTTTTGACATGGCGGCGGCAATCAACTATGAATATTCCGCCCAATCCTTTTTATCCTGTTTCACACCAGTTTCCTGCTTTACGGCTTCCAAAGCCATACAAGGCATTTTATCTGTCGTTGTATTCATTGAAAGATTACCTTATCTTGTCTGGATGCAAAGGTAATACAATTATTCGAGAAAACACAACCAACGAGTTGTGTTTTTACAAAAATGATTTCTTCTCCATAAATATGAAACATTATAGGGAGTCGTTGATTTAGCGACCCCCTAAACAACTTCTACTTCAAATATAGGGGGATGTCATTTCAACAACCCCCTGTTTGGGCTATCATTCAAGTTAGAACACACCGTTTGTCAGGTTCATTGCTTCAACTTTCTTTTCCATTTTCACCTTTGCGTAAACCTGCGTTGACGCGATGCTGCCATGCCCCAAAATCTTGCTGACTGAGTAGAGTTCCGCACCTGCCGTTATCGCCAGCGTTGCCGCCGAATGGCGGCTGCTGTGATAGGTGAAATCCTTTTCTATCCCTGCCTTGTCCTTGATGCGGCGCACGTACTTTGCCACGTTGTCGGGCTTCTTCACCAACGGGAAGATGATGCCGTCCTCTCCGTTTTCGGGGCGTGGAGGAAGCAACGATAGAGCCAACGCATTGAGCGGTACGGCAACTGGCCGCTTGGTCTTGTGCTGGATGACCGACACCGTTTGTACGCCGTTTACGTCCTTGATGTCGCTCCACCGCAGCCGTTGCATGTCGCCGAGCCTAAGCCCCGTCATGCACGAGAAGCCGAAAGCCCTTTGCACGACTTCTTCCATATAGGTTTGCGGCTCTACGGCAAGAAAGCGTTTCAGTTCGTCAGCCGTCAGGTATTCGCGGTGCTTGTCCGGCGCATGGAAACGCTCCTCCCTTGTAAGTTCCTGAACGGGATTGGAAGCCATCAGTCCGTCACGCACGGCCTTGTTGAAGATGGCCTTTACCGTTTCCTCAAACAGTACGAGGGTGTAAGCCGCCAGTCTGCCGCCATTTGCCTTTATCTGTTTACGGTTGCGGTAATTGCGCATATACCCGAATAGGCCGCTTACCAAATCCCTATCCACGTCTTTCAGCAGGACATCCGTTTTCTTGGCTCGTTTCAAATAAGTCTCAATCCGTCTGCGCACAACGTCCTTGTGCTGTATCATCTTTGGGCAGTTCCCGTCCAGCATGGCGCAACGCACATAGTCGTCACACCACTGGAGCCAGGTCATGGTCTTGGCCGCTTCGTTTTCTTCCGTCTTTTGCTTCTTCTCGAATGACGGAGGGGTAAGGATGCGCTGCGCCTGTATCTCCTGCGCCTTTCGGTAGGTCTGCTCGTTGAGTTTCCTTGCATTGGGCGCATCATCGGGTACAAGGTACAGGTGCAGGTTTTCTCTTTTGCGGAAGCCCGTTTCGTAGTATTCCAGATACAGGCTGCGGTTTCCGGCAGTCAACATTCTCACTTTGATTTCCACTTTCATAAAATTCTTCCTTTCGATTTTTGTTATACAAACATATTGTTCACGAGGTTCATAGTCTCGATTTTCTTCTTATCCACTATCTTGGCATAGACTTCGGTCATGCGGATGCTTCGGTGTCCGAGTATCTTGCTCACCGTGTAGAGGTCTGCGCCGAGGGTCAGCAACAGGGTCGCCGCCGTATGCCTGCTACAATGGTAGGTGATGTGCTTCTGTATTCCGGCCTCCTGCATCCATTCGCCCAACACTACTTCCACCGTGGTAGAGGTGATGCGCAACTGATGGAAAACCCGGTCGTCATCCTTTGACTTTCGGGGCATCCATTTCAAGGCTTCATTGGAGAGCGGTATCGTCACCGTGTTCTTGGTTTTCACCTGCTGATGCTCGATGTAGAGCGTCTTCCCGTCCGCCGCCGTGTGTATCTCGCTCCATTTCAAGGTCATCATGTCGCTGTACCGTAACCCGGTGAAACAGGAAAACAGAAATGCCTTTTTCACAATGTCGTAGCGGCACGGCGTGGCCATCAGTTGACGAAGTTCCTCAATGGTCAGGAACTCACGCATGGCGCTCAGCTTCTGCGGCTTCTCCTTTGTTTCCAACAGTTTGAAAGGATTGCGGTCTAACATTCCCTCGCTTACGGCCTTGTTCAGCGCAGCGGCAAGGCGGTTCATAAAGATGCGGCAGGTCGTACTGCTCAACGTCTTTTTGCCTTGGTTGAACGTGCAGGTTTTCAGAAAGGCGATGAAGCCCTTGCAGAAATCCTTGTCAACCTCTTTTAGGGCGAGGGTCGGCTTGCCTATATATAATAGGTATTCTTCCACCCTTGCCTGTGCGTTCCGCTTCGACCTCATGCTGGCCGGACTTAGCCCATTTTCCTCGGCGGTGTACTTCGCCACCCATGCGCTGAGCGTCATCCGTGCCTTTTTCACGTCCTCCCAGTTCACAAGACCCTTTTCCTGAATGTCGAGGATGCGTTGCGCCTTGATTTGCTCGGCCAGCTTGCGCGTGTTCCTGTTCTGCAACTTGGCGGCGGCATCCGTTTCAGGCACGAGGTAGAGTTTCAGACCCTCTTTCTTCCTTGCGCCACGATAGTACATGTCGAGATACAGGCTTACATTGCCATCGTTGAGCCTCTTTTCTCGTATGCGGACAGGCTCCTTGATTTTGATTTCTTTCTTCTTTCGTCCCATTTTCTTTTCTGTGCTATCCGATTCTTGGATTTGTTACTATATTGTATATCAGTCACTTGCAAGCGCAACAAAGATAATTCACGGCGGGACAAAAACGGGACAAAAAGCGTGCTTTTATATCCCAAATTAGGCAAATATAACTATCCAATCAAAAAACGGCCTCTATTCATAATTAACTATAAATCAGTGCTATTTGGCAGATTACGTTAGATATGTTTTCCTATGGTTTTACACATCTGGAGTAATTGGTGGTTACTGGTGGATACTACAAATGTGCATGGCACTGGCTGCCCTGTTCGCTATTGTGATGGCAGCGGGAATGGCGTACAAGATGATGGTGAAACATGAGCCACTGGATGTGCTGAAGCTGTTCCGTCCTTTGGCTGTTTCAATCATCCTCTGTTGGTGGTATCCGCCAGCAGACACGGGTATGGCTGGCAGTGGGAGCAGTTGGTGTTTCCTTGACTTCCTGTCTTACATCCCGAACTGCATCGGCTCGTACACGCATGACCTGTACGAGGCAGAAGCCACCCAAATAGCGGACAAATTCGAGGAAGTGCAGCAACTTATCCATGTACGTGACACGATGTACCAAAGCTTGCAAGCACAGGCAGATGTCGCTCACACGGGTACCTCCGACCCGAACCTGGTAGAAGCGACCATGGAACAAACCGGAGTGGACGAAGTGACGAAGATGGAGAAAGACGCAGCCGAACTGTGGTTTACCTCACTGACGGCAGGAGTCATCGTAGGTATCGACAAAATCATCATGCTTATCGCTCTGATTGTGTATCGTATCGGATGGTGGGCTACCATCTATTGCCAGCAAATCCTACTGGGCATGTTAACAATATTCGGACCTATACAATGGGCGTTCTCGCTGTTGCCCAAATGGGAAGGTGCATGGGCGAAGTGGCTTATAAGGTATCTGACAGTACATTTCTATGGTGCAATGCTCTACTTCGTCGGCTTCTATGTGCTACTGTTATTCGACATTGTACTGTGCATACAGGTAGAAAACCTGACGGCAATCACAGCAAGCGAACAGACAATGGCGGCCTACTTGCAAAACAGCTTCTTCTCCGCCGGCTACTTGATGGCGGCAAGTATCGTGGCACTGAAATGCCTAAACCTCGTGCCGGACTTGGCAGCATGGATGATACCTGAAGGCGACACGGCCTTCTCTACACGGAACTTTGGAGAAGGTGTGGCGCAGCAGGCCAAAATGACGGCTACGGGCGGTATCGGCTCGATGATGAGATAATGATAAACCTAATATTAAATATCCAAAAGATGAATGTACAACAGAAAATTGAGAAATGGTGCAGGAACGAGCGTTTCGTGCACTATGCAAATGAACGCATAAGCGAAGAACTCGTTTATGCACCTAACCACCGAATTGATCCGGAATATGAAGAACTGGACGAAGCCATTACATGGGACAACCGATATATTGTCCCTATGATGACTTACCTTACCTATCGTCTGCAACTGGTCAAATTGCAGAAAAATGCCAAGAATCGAAACCGCCGTGTCTGGTGGATATTCGTGCATGTAATCATGCGGGAAGATTACACACAGCTTTTTGACGGGAAGTTCGAAAAATTTCTGACGGAGTTGCATGATACAGTCATGACAATGTTACATGACGAATACACACGATTGTCTAACAAGAAAAAATAGAGGTATATGGTCATCAAACATTTGGAGAATAAAATCCGACTGGTGGGCATCATCTGCACTGCTTTTCTTGCAGGGTGTATCATCATCAGCGTATCAAGTATCTGGACTGCCCGGACAATGGTGACGGACGCGCAGAAAAAGGTGTATGTGCTGGACGGAAATGTACCTATACTCGTAACCCGCACGACGATGGACGAAACACTGGACGTGGAGGCCAAGAGCCACGTAGAAATGTTTCACCATTACTTTTTTACTCTCGCACCGGACGACAAATACATCCGCTATACGATGGAAAAAGCGATGTACCTGGTCGATGAGACGGGACTGGCACAGTACAATACCCTCAAGGAAAAGGGATTTTACTCCAATATATTGGGTACGAGCGCGGTGTTCTCGATATTCTGTGACAGTATCTCCTTTGACAAAAAGAATATGGAGTTCACCTACTATGGTCGGCAGCGAATCGAGCGCCGGAGTAATATCCTGATGCGCGAACTGGTTACGGCAGGGCAACTTAAACGTGTGCCGAGAACGGACAACAATCCGCATGGACTGCTCATAGTAAACTGGCGCACATTGCTGAACAAAGATATCGAGCAAAAAACAAAGAGTAACTATTAAATCACCAAAGATATGAATATCAAAGGATTCAAACGGATGTTGTTCGGCGAGAAGATGCCGGACAAAGATGACCCGCAGTACAAGGAACGCTACGAGCGAGAGGTGCAGGCCGGGCATAAATTCGCCAAGGCGACACGCATCGACCAAGCGGCGGCCAAGGTGCAGGGCTTTGCCAACGCACACCGGACGCTGTTTCTGGTCATCGTCTTTACATTCGTCATCGGAGCTTTCGTATGGAACGCCTACCGCTTGGTAACTGTGTACAGACACAGTCCGGCAAGTTGCACGGCGACGGAAATGCAGGATTCTGTGCTTCGGGAACGGCACAAGCTGTTGCAGGAAGTCGAAATAAGGGAACATAAAAACAGAGGGGACAAACCACAATAAAAGAATACTTATGAATACACGGCTTGAAAAATCAGTCCGTTCGTCAGACGAATGGTACACGCCAAAGGAGATACTGGACGCATTGGGCAAATTCGACCTTGACCCTTGCGCTCCCATCCGTCCGTTGTGGCCGACTGCCGAGGTCATGTATGACCAGAACATAGATGGGTTGTCCCAGATATGGGAAGGGCGTGTGTGGCTCAATCCTCCCTATTCGCGTCCTCTTATCGAGCTATTCGTCCGGAAATTGGCAGAACATGGCAACGGCATTGCATTATTATTCAACCGTTGCGATTCCAAAATGTTTCAGGACGTCATCTTCCCAAAAGCGACGGGAATGAAATTCCTACGCCACCGCATCCGATTCTACCGACCAGACGGAGCACGAGGTGACTCTCCCAGTCGCGGTAGCATCCTATTAGCTTTCGGAGAAGACAACGCAGAGATACTGAGAAATTGTGCCATTGAAGGCAAATATGTACAACTCAATTAAAAGATGTATAATGAAGATATTGGAGAAAATCAATTTTCGCCAGCCGAAATATATGCTTCCCGCCATCCTTTATTTCCCCCTGCTCGGCACGTCTTATTTCATCTTCGACCTGTTTCAGACAGAAACGATAGAAATACAAGACAAGGCGTTGCAGACGACGGAGTTCCTGAACCCCGAATTGCCGGGGGCACAGATCAAGGACGATGGCATAGGCAGCAAATACGAGAATATGGCAAAATCATGGGGTAAGATACAAGACTACTCCGCTGTAGATAACATAGACCGGGAAGAACCCGATAAAAACAAGGAAGAGTATGAATCGAAATACACGCAGGACGACATCGACCTGCTCACGGAAGAACAACAGGAAAAAGCTGCGGCAGCGGAAATTGCCTCTGCCAAGACACGAGAACAGGAAGCACTTGCCGAACTGGAAAAAGCACTCGCAGAGGCGAGACTGAGAGGGCAAAACGCGACTGTACCCCCGGCAGAAACGGACACGGCCAACATTGCTCCACCACAAGGAGCAGCAGCCTCCGGAACCATCAACGAAGAGAGCCGGGCTGTGAAAACGCCATCAGCGGACGAACCGCCCAGCGAGGTGGTACGCAAGGTGAAGACAACCTCGGACTACTTTAACACACTGTCGAAGAATGTCCGTGAACCGAAACTCATCCAAGCCATCATTGACGAGAACATCAAAGCGGTGGACGGCTCGCGCGTGAGGTTGCGCCTGCTTGACGATGTGGAGATTGGCGAGTGTGTGATAGCAAGAGGAACGTACCTGTACGCTACGGTAAGCGGATTCTCATCCGGGCGCGTGAAAGGTAATATCAGTAGCATCCTCGTGAATGACGAATTGGTGAAAGTGAGTCTTTCACTCTATGATACAGATGGCATGGAGGGGCTGTATGTGCCCAACAGCCAATTCCGGGAAACGAGCAAGGATGTAGCAAGCGGGGCAATGTCGGGCAATATGAACATGAGTATGGGAAGTACAACAGGAAACAGCCTTGCACAATGGGGGATGCAGGCGGTGAACAATGCCTACCAGAAAACAAGCAATGCCATTAGCAAAGCTATCAAGAAAAACAAAGTCAAGTTGAAATACGGAACTTTCGTGTATTTAGTGAACGGACAGGAAAAAAGGAATTAAAACGATGATGACATGGAAACAGATTTATCAGAATATCACAAAGGTACGGATGGGCTTTATTATGCGGACTATATAGCCCCAAATAAAGCCGAAACATTTATCGGAAAACTTGTGAGTACCGAATGGTGGCATCACAGAGGGCAGTTTGCCCTAATATGCAACTTCCGAACAGAAGACAGACGGAGGATTGCCTTATTCGCTTTTCAAAAACATACCGGTTTTTACGGACCAAGATACGGGAATGTTAATTTCAGAACAGTGGAGAAGGGCACTCTTTGGCAATGTGAAATCCAAATGACCCGGACGGGACGTTGTACTTGGGCGCGTGCCAGGCAGATAAAGAAATGAAGCGAAATAGGGAAAAGAAATCAATATAAATATTTTTAATCATGTGCCTATGAAATCTTCAAACTACTTAAAAAAATTATACGGGAATCCGACAGATGAAAAATATACACCGGGATATGGTGTATTACCCATTATCAAATATATACCTGAAGGCAAGATAGTCTGGTGTCCTTTCGATACGAAGCACAGTGAGTTTGTGCAGAAATTCAAGGATGCCGGTTTCCATGTCGTGTATTCCCATATCTATAACGGACAGGATTTTTTCAACTATGAACCGTCCCAATGGGATATACTCGTATCCAATCCTCCTTTCAGCCGGAAGGTGGAAGTCTTTGAACGCTGTCTGAAACTCGGAAAACCATTCGCCTTGCTGATGTCCAACTATTGGCTGAACAACGTAGCACCCTGCCGACTTTTCCAGAATACTGATCTGGAATTACTCATGTTCGATAAACGTATTCAGTTCGGAAAAGGGAAAAACGTACCGTTCAACAGCAGCTATTTCTGCCATAAAATACTTCCGAAACAAATCATATTCGAACAGATAGATGTTACGGACAAATCTCCAAGTTGTATGCAGGATGACATCCCAGATAAGGCAAATATCAATTCGCAAGAGAATAAAGCAATCATGAATTTTCAATTATAACTCTGTATTTCAATGAAAAGGAATTTATTTGGCATTATGCTTCTATCAGGTATTTCCATTTTACCGAAAGCTAACGCACAAACTACCTACGAAGAAATGGAACAACTGACGGTGAACGAACAGATAACAACTGTCATCACGGCATCGGAACCGGTGCGTTTCGTGGATATTTCCACTGACAAGGTGGCGGGCGATCAGCCCATTGACAACATCATTCGCCTAAAGCCCAAGGAAAGCGGACACGAGGATGGTGAAATACTCGCCATCGTCACCATTGTGACGGAACGATACCGCACACAATACGCACTGATTTATACCACAAGGATGAAAGAGGCAGTAACGGATAAGGAGATATTGCTACAAGAGCGTAATGCGTACAACAATCCGGCAGTCTCAATGTCCACTGCCGACATGACACATCATGCACGGCGCATCTGGAACTCACCTGCAAAAATCCGCAACGTAGCTACCAAAGCACACCGCATGGTGATGCGTCTGAACAATATCTACTCGGTGGGTGACTACTTCTTCATAGACTTTTCCATCGAGAACAAGACGAACATCCGTTTTGACATTGATGAGATACGGATAAAGCTGACAGACAAGAAACTCGCCAAGGCAACCAACGCACAGACTATCGAACTGACACCAGCCCTGGTTCTGGAATCGGGCAAGACATTCAGACACGGCTATCGGAATGTGATTGTCGTGAAAAAGATGACCTTTCCCAATGACAAGCTACTGACCATCGAAATGACGGAGAAACAGATTAGTGGCCGTAACATCAGTCTGAACATCGACTATGAGGATATACTGGCGGCAGATTCGTTCCATGCAGATTTATTGGAGGAGGAATGACTATGAAAAAGACAATCATCGTGATAATTACCTGCGTGTGTATCGCTGCAAGTGCAAATGCACAACAAGGTAGCGGACGCCTCTCGCTTGGCACAGGGCTACTCTACAAGAACGGCATGGATATAACGCTCGCCTACGAACACGAAATGAACTATCGCCATATGTGGGAGTTCTTCGTCAACGGCTATCTACAATGGGCAGAGTGCGCTTCGTGCGGGCATATCTGCCCGGAATCATTTTGGCGAAACTACCGCAGCTACGGTTTTGGCGTGGCCTACAAGCCGTGCATGACGCGGGGACGCAACCACTATGGCAGTCTGCGTATCGGAGCTTCAGCCGGAAGCGACATGAATAAGTTCCTCGGTGGCCTGCACTTCGGTTACGAACACAACTATGTGCTACGGGCCGGATGGACACTGTATTGGCAAGTGAAAAGCGATGTGATGATAAAAGGTGCGGACGTGCTGCGAGCAGGTGTCGTGCTGGGTGTGAAACTACCTATAAAATAGGGAAACAAAAAAGAAAGCAATATGATACGAAAGATACATTTGGTGGCAGCGGCAACGGCTGCCGTGCTTTGCGCTGCCTGTGACACGCATATAGACGTACCCGATACAGCAGTTCGTCCAGGACATATCCTCTGCGAGGATGGAACAGCCTTGCCTTACGCACAATATGAACAATCGGGGAAAAAAGCGATAGCGGTGGTCTTCGATACCGAAAAACGCGGAGATACGGAGGGGGACGGGTATGCAGTTTACCTGTGGGACATTGCTCCACAGGCATTCGCCGACAGCCTCGGCATCGCACAAGGCACATCGGCTGACATCATGGCTTATGATGGCAATGAGAATACATTCGCACTGTATGATACACAAGAAACCGCTTCGCCAATGGCAGAAGCGGTTTTCGACCTATGGCGGTACGGGCAGAGTGCCTATGTACCGTCCGTGGCAGAGATGCGGCTGCTCTACACCATGCGAAAGATAATCAACCCTGTCATCGAACAATGTGGCGGTGAGCCGTTACCACTGGATGAAAACGACTGTTGGTACTGGACATCCACAGAAGTCGAAAAGCAACAGACAGCCAAGGCATGGCTCTATTCCATGGGGAGCGGTGCAATGCAGGAAACACCTAAAGTACAGGCGCACAGAGTACGCCCCATAATTACCATAAACGAATAAAAGATAGAAAGATATGAAAGATACGGATATATTTTTCAGCATAGCATTGATGATATTGGGAATTGTCCTCATGTATAAGTCCATGAAAGGTAATTCATGCCGACAAATACTGGCAAAACTCGCAGATTCCATAGCATCGGATAAAGAAGATATTAATTTTCAAATTAAAAGGTTCGGCTACCTTTTGGACGAAATGACTGCCGATAATGAAAAAAATTCAATCTTGAAGCGTCATGCCGACAGACTGGAGGAACTTGTCACGCAATTAGACCGCACACGAAACGAGCTTGAAACAAGTAATCTGTCAATGGCGGATATTAACGGAGAGTTGAAAAGAAGTAATGCCGAACTTGTAAAGAGAGCAACCCAATTACGCAATGAGATACAGCAAGACGAGCTTGTCATCCAAAAGATGCAAGAACGCCTTGATTCTCTCAAAAGAATCAAAGTGGGGCTTGAAATAGCCCTGAATAACATTCAGGCAGAAGAAGTACACTATCTCTCGGAACCGGTATTCAGTTTGGGTATTACCCCATCCATCAAAAGCCATCTTGAATCTCATGGAATATTATATATCGGAGACCTGATTCATCTTAACGAGCAATATCTCATGGAAATCTGGGGTATCGGTCCGGTAACACTTGATAAGATAAAAACAAAACTGAACGAGAATGGTGCATGGTTCGGTATGGATGTAATCAGAGTAGGTAATCATTGGTATCGTAGAAAACAAGGACTAATAACAGACTGACTTATGGAAGAAAGTAAGGAATTGCAAGGGTTCTATAAAATATTCCGCACAGTGGTATATGTGTCCGTGCTGCTGGAGTTCTTTGAATATGCCATTGACCCTGCAATGCTCGACCACTGGGGCGGCATACTGACCGACATTCACGGACGCATCAAACAATGGATGATTTACCACGACGGCAATCTTGTGTACAGCAAAATCGCAACGGTACTGCTTATCTGCATCACTTGTGTCGGAACGCGGAACAAGAAGCATCTGGAGTTCAACGCACGCCGGCAGGTGGTGTATCCATTGACGAGTGGGTTATTGCTGCTCGTACTCTCCGTATGGCTGTTCGGCCATACGATGGAAACAAGGCTTTATACCTTACCTCTGAATATCATTCTCTATATGATTGCCTCCATTGCTGGCGTAGTACTGGTACATATCGCATTAGACAACATTTCAAAGTTCATCAAGGAGGGATTGATGAAAGACCGTTTCAACTTCGAGAATGAAAGTTTTGAACAATGTGAAGAAAAAGTCGAGAATGAATACAGCGTAAATATCCCCATGCGATACTACTATAAGGGTAAATTCCGTAAGGGGTGGATTTCTGTAAGCAACTGCTTTCGAGGAACATGGGTAGTTGGAACACCGGGATCGGGTAAGACTTTCAGTATCATAGAGCCGTTTATCCGACAGCATTCGGCCAAAGGTTTCGCCATGGTGGTGTATGACTACAAGTTTCCTACATTGGCGACCAAGCTCTACTACCATTACAAGAAGAACGAGAAACTGGGCAGAGTACCCCAAGGGTGCAAGTTCAACATGATTAATTTTGTGGATGTGGAGTACAGCCGTCGGGTGAATCCAATTCAGGCAAAGTACATCAACAATCTTGCGGCGGCCAGCGAAACGGCGGAAACATTATTGGAAAGCCTACAAAAGGGTAAGAAAGAGGGAGGCGGCGGAAGCGACCAGTTCTTCCAAACCTCGGCGGTAAACTTCCTTGCCGCTTGTATCTACTTCTTCGTGAATTATGAACGTGAACCCTACGATGCCAACGGCAAGCCTCTATATGCGGAAAGACAGCAAGATCCGCAGACCAAATTCTGGAAACCGACAGGTATCGTGCGTGACCGTGAAGGCGGCAATATCGTGGAACCGGCCTACTGGCTGGGAAAGTATTCGGACATGCCACATATTCTGTCATTCTTGAATGAAAGTTATCAGACGATTTTCGAGGTACTGGAAACTGACAATGAGGTTGCTCCGCTGCTTGGCCCATTCCAGACAGCTTTCAAAAATAAGGCAATGGAACAATTGGAGGGTATGATTGGCACGTTACGTGTTTATACCTCGCGTCTGGCAACCAAAGAGAGCTACTGGATATTCCACCGGGATGGCGATGACTTCGACCTGAAGGTGAGTGACCCGAAGAATCCGAGTTACCTGCTGATTGCAAATGACCCGGAAATGGAATCCATCATCGGTGCATTGAACGCTCTTATCCTAAACCGTCTCGTTACCCGTGTGAATACCGGGCAGGGGAAAAATATTCCTGTGAGTATTATAGTGGACGAGTTACCGACACTTTACTTTCACAAAATAGACCGTCTGATAGGTACGGCGCGAAGCAATAAGGTGAGTGTAACGCTCGGCTTTCAGGAACTACCGCAACTGGAAGCCGATTATGGTAAGGTAGGTATGCAAAAGATCATTACGACGGTAGGTAATGTGGTAAGCGGCTCGGCACGTGCCAAAGAAACGCTGGAATGGTTGTCCAACGACATCTTCGGCAAGGTGGTCCAAGTCAAAAAAGGCGTGACTATTGACCGGGACAAAACAAGTATCAATCTCAATGAGAATATGGATAACCTTGTGCCTGCCTCGAAAATCTCGGATATGGCAACCGGATGGATATGCGGTCAGACGGCACGGGACTTTGTGAAGACGAAAACAGGTATGGGCGGTTCAATGAATATTCAAGAATCGGAAGAGTTCAAGACTACAAAGTTCTTCTGCAAAACAGATTTTGATATGGCAGAAATCAAGAAAGAAGAAGCGGCGTATGTGCCGCTGCCGAAGTTCTACACTTTCAAGTCGAGAGAGGAACGGGAGCGCATCCTATATAAAAACTTCGTACAAGTGGGGCAAGATGTGAAAGAGATGATAAAAGACGTTCAGAATAAGCGCAACGCGAAATAAAAATCCGGCTGTCTGACATATAATGTAAATAAAAACAACAAAAACCGTCAGTACAATCGTACTGGCGGTTTACTACTAACTAATCTCTTCTTCTGGTTTATCAGGAGAGTTACCTGCTTAATAATTGGGTGAGTTGCTGATGGCAATTTTTTCGTATTCCTCTTTGTCAGTACCGCATTCAATTGCCCTGTCAATGACATCCCCTAACTCGTTGTAACAAACTTCTTCATTGACACACTCTGCATCTTTGCCTTTCAACAGATATACCTCATAATAGTCCGACCCATTAAGTGCAATAATGACGTATCCGGTGTGTAACAGTCCGTTTACTTTGATACGAAGTGCAGGCAGGCCTTTGAAGATGGTGGCTGCAAACTCTGCGATATCCCATGACATGAGGACGGGCATAGGGGTAAGTCCTATCAACTGCTCTTGAATGGTCTGTGCTATTTGTATTACATACTCTTTTTCCATAACTATGCTATTTTTAAGATGATTATTGTTTTTTTATTCGAACCATTCCGGGTTGTCCTTTTTCAGTTCGGCAACCAATTCTACGTCTGTCAGTCGCAGGTTTGCCATGTCGGTAAAGAAGAAAACCTCGTCATAGATTCTTTCGGCTTCCTTGCTTGCGAAGCCTTCGTTTTCATCGTTGAAACTACCGGGCTGAAGGGCATCAAGCAAGGTAATCGAGCCGATAAGGAGTTCTTCACCCTCGTTGGATTCCACCACACGGCAAGGATAGTTATTGCCGCCAAATTGTACTTCTTGTGTTTTCATACGCTTGTTATTTTAATGGGATATGCTTTCCATTTGTCTTGAGGTATTCCATAAGACACTTTGCTTCTTCATGTGATGCACGATTGCGGTCATCATAGCGACGTGTCTCATCCGCCATCACAATGATGCACTCCTTAAACAATCTATAGAGGCTCTGTTGCAGTGTGGGGTGCATATCAGGTATAGCGGCTGCAAAACGCTTGGGATTGAAACTAAAACTATTCACTGCCATTTCCCATTCTTTGGCAAGTTTGTACTCTTTGCTTTCTTTGATGTTGTCCATTGTCATGAAATTTTAATGATTTATTTTTCTTCCCTCTGTTCGGTTCTATATTCTGTCTGAACCGCTTGGGATTTACAGATGCTTTACAGGACTGACGAACAAGCTATTTCCAACGCTTTTTTTGGAAAATTACTCTTTCACAGAAAGGAAGAATTTTATAAAAATGCACTTCAAAGCGATGGAATCAAGCGCGGCAGTCCACCTTCGCGTCTGGAAAACCAACCGGCGAGGACAGGAAGGAACCGGAGAAGGAATAAGATGGAAAAGATAAAAAGGAGGAAACTGATAGGTATAAATGGAGACGGGTGGCGGCGGGGTATCGGGAGGTAGCTATAAATGGGATAGAAAAGGCATAATCGCGCGGATGGCGGGTTTGCCCGGCAGACGCGCCCGACAACGGTTTGGAGCAGTTGTCCGTGAACATCTTCACCTTAATTGTAATCTAATTACAAATTAGGAACGAATAGAGGACAGATTACTCTACCCTCTATTCGTTGGTTCTGATTATGGTTAAGCTGCAATATTTTCCTCTTGTGGCTGTTCTTCGGTCTGCATCCCTACTTCGGATTGCTGTTTGTCAGATTGCTCAGCTTCCTGCTTTGCTTGTTCCTGCACCAAAAGAACGGCTTTTTTCTCTTCGATACGTTGGTGACGTTTCTCATACACTTCATTATGTCCGTTCTTGATGTCTGCCAACAGGTCGGGCATATGTTTTTGTGCGAAGTCAAGCAAGAGGGATGCAATGGCATTGTTGCCGTATGCGTTCTTGAAATTAGCAATTAGAAAATCCCTGCGAATAATCGCTTTCTGCTTGCTCGTGAGGTTGGCAATGATGTTTATCTTTTCTTCATCTGTAAGGTAGGAATAAGGCTTTTTTTCCTCGATACCTACCGCTTCGAAATGCTCTTTGCGGAGGGATGATAGCAAGAAGAAATAAATCATCTTGTCCTCGTCTTGCCCAAACTTGCAATCGGACATATCAACCTCCAAAATCTGTTTTTTTGTGTCCTCTACAGTCTTTTCAAGGGCAATTTCCTTGTTGCGTTTGTCTTGCTTTTCCAACTTCTCTACCGGTGAAAGCGTCTGCTCCTGTTTTGTGTCATTGGTAGTACAGGTAACTTTCGGAACATAACAAAGTACGATGTCCTTGCTCTCAATACGGAAATAAAGGATGATTTCACCTGCTTCACTTCGGGTACGGATTTCTTCGCATTCTTCCGTGTAATCGTTCAAATCCTGTTCGAACTCGCTCTGTGCCTGTTCGTATTCTTCGGTGGTGTCGTACTCATCTTTTCGGGGTGCTTCGGGCTGTTCGGGATATGCCTTTGCATAATAGTTAAGGCTTTCCACTTCGTAACCCATGGCGGTAAGACGTTCTACTACGGCTTCATTGCTGTTGAAACTTTCATAGCAGAGGGATACCTCAGGGCGTTCTTCCATAAGGCGCACGGCTTTCTCCGTGAGATATGCCGCATTCATTTCAGCAAGGCAAGTACGATTGGCGCAATTTCCGCAACCACCCTCGCAAAATAACATCATATTATTTGTATTGTGAGGACACGACAGACAGAGGGTCTTGTCAAATGCGTATCGCTCCAAGTCGGTGGTATATTGCCGTTCGATGTTCCGTGCAACATCAGAGGCTTTCATTCCTCGCCAACTATTGTACTGCACCCCCTCTTTAAGATGCTTGTTGTACACCTCTTTCTGAATATCTTCCCCATAACGGCAAATTTCGCTCGCTACGCTGATTGTGATTTCGTCCTGTTCCAAAAGCTGTGCGATTTCGGGCATTAAGGAAACGAATTTAAGGCGTGTGCGGATATAGCTTTCGTTTTTACCGAACTGCACCGCCAAAGACTGCACATCGTGGCGACCACTATCAATGAGCTTTTGGTAGGCATTTGCTTCCTCTATCGGGGTAACATCCTTGCGCTGGAGGTTTTCAGTTACCGCCATTTCTTCGGCAACTTCGTCTGAAATTTCCATAACGACAGCCGGAATGTCCTCCAATCCTGCCATGAGGGAGGCACGATATCGGCGTTCTCCAAAAACAATCTCAAAGCGGTTGTCTTCTATTGGGCGTACTCCAATAGGCTGTAACACACCCTGCTGACGAATACTCTCGGAAAGTTCTGCAAGGCTCGCTTCGTCAAAATTCTTACGTGGGTTGTAATTGCTCGGCTGCACGTTTGCCAATGCTACCATTGTGATGTTTTTCTCTACTGATTGAATTGCTGTTGCTTCCATAATCATAAAAATTTAATTGGTTTTAATATTTAATTTCTTATTTTCCCTTTGTTCGGTTCTCTTTTCTGCCTGAACCGCTTGGGATTTACAGATGCTTTACAAGGACTGACGAATAAGCGATTTCCGACGCTTTTTCCGGAAAATTACTCTTTCGCAGAAAGGAAGAATTTTATAGGAAATGCACTTCAAAGCGACGGAATCAAGCGCGGCAGTCCACCTTTGCGTCTGGAAAACCAACCGGCGATGGCAGAAATGGACCGGATGAGTGGCATTAAAAGAATATAGAAAAGGAAGAATACGCTGAAAGGCGGATGGTAAAACGGATGGAACTATAAAGGGATGATTAACGATACAACGGGACAAGCGGAAGGACGTAAGACCAGACGGTGTAAAACAGGAATGGAACTTACCAGATAAAAATCCTTTGAGCCATTTCGCTAAATAAATCTGTATCAATTGCCTGTTTTACCAGAAATTTGCATTATTTTTGCAGTAACGAAACAGCCGTTTCGGAAACAGCCGTTTCGGAAACAGCAATAAAAAAGGATAAGGATATGAGATTTTTTGACAGGACAGAAGAAATAGCCTTTCTTCGCAAGATTCGCGAAATGGCCAAAAACAATGCTCAGTTTACAGTGGTAACGGGACGTCGCCGTATCGGTAAGACATCACTTGTGTGGAAAGCATACGAGGACGAACCGATTCTCTATTTCTTTGTTGCCCGGAAAGCCGAAGGCGATTTGTGTGAGGACTACCGGCTTGAAATAGAGAACAAGTTGGGGGTCCCAACCATGGGGCGGGCCGAACACTTTACCGATGTGTTTGAGTACCTGATGAAACTTTCGGCAGAACGTCCCATCACACTCTTTATCGACGAGTTCCAGGAGTTTTTCCGTGTGAACAAATCGGTGTTCAGCGATATGCAGCGCATCTGGGATCTATACAGCCCGAAGTCCCGTATTAACCTGATTGTCTGTGGTTCGATTTATTCCATGATGACAAAGATATTCAAGGATAAGAAAGAGCCGTTGTATAACCGGCAGTCGCGCTTTATGACTGTGCGTCCGTTTACCCCAACTGTTCTGAAAGATATTCTTTCGGAATACAACCCCGGCTACACGGCGGAAGATCTGCTGGCCTTGTACGCTTTCACGGGCGGTGTGGCGAAGTATGTACAACTACTCGTGGATGCAGGAGCAACAACCAAAACGACTATGCTCGACCAGATTATAAAGGCCGACTCCATATTTTTGGGCGAGGGTAAAGCGATTCTTATCGAAGAGTTCGGCAAGGATTACGGAATCTATTTCTCCATACTATCGGCCATTGCACGAGGAAAAACATCCCGTTCGGAAATTGAAAACGTGGTAGGCAAGGAAATCGGCGGTTATCTTACCAAGCTGGAAAAAGAATACGAAATCATATCGAAGAAGCAACCGCTGTTCGAGAAGAGTTCCGCCAAGAATGTCCGGTATGTCATCGAGGATAATTTTTTCACGTTCTGGTTCCGCTTCATCTACAAGTACAGCTATATGCTGGAGATAGAGAACTATGGAAGTGTGAAGATGATTATAGGTCGGGATTATGAAACTTTCAGCGGTCTGATGCTTGAACGTTACTTTAAGCGTGTACTGATAGAACGGCAAGTCTATACGCGTATCGGAGGCTGGTGGGACCGCAAGGGTGAGAACGAAATAGACATAGTAGCTGAAAACGAACTGGACGATACGGCGACATTTTTCGAAGTCAAACGCAAGGCCGAAAATATCGACATGGAAAAACTGGAAGCGAAAGCAGCCGCTTTCATGCGTGCAACGGGAGAGTTCAAAGGTTATTCCCTGTCATACAAAGGGTTGTCAATGACTGATATGTAGCAATACATATCGGCATAACGTACTAACAGAAGTCACAGATTTAAAAGAACGGGAAGCGAGGAACATACCCTCACTTACCGTTTTTTCCAAATACTCCTTCATCGCCTCATTTACAATGTCTCTCAATGACATATTCTTCTCAATAGCAAGGAATTTCATACGCGTATGAACACTCTTGTCGATAACGAAATTGCAATGTACCGCAGGCTCTTTTTCAGTTTTAAGTGGTGTGGCTTCCTTCTTTTGCGGAGATTTCTTCGTGGATGACAGCAATCCGTCCAGTCCGCTTTTCATACTGTCTTTCAATAAATCACTCTTGCCCATATTGTCTTATTTTAATTTCAAAACCTCTTGTGCCAAAGCCATATAATCTTTGGCTCCATTGCAGTTCTTATTGTACTCAAAGACGTTCTTTCCCTTTATAGGAGCTTCGGCCAGTGCCACATTGTCCCGTACAATCGTTTTGAACACTTTGTCACAGAAAGAGTCATTGATAATTTCAGCTACGCTCTTGTTGAGTGTCTTGCGCTTGTCAAACAGGGTAATAACAATGCCACCAATACTCAGGTTCGGGTTCAGGCGTTCCTTGACAATCTCAATTACGCTTGTAATCTTCGCCATTCCGCGCATGGCGAGGAATTGTGCCTGCACCGGAATAATCAGAAAGTCCGCTGTGGTAAGGGCATTGAGTGTCAGCAAGCCCAGTGAAGGTGGACAATTAATCAGGATGTAGTCAAACTTCCGACTGTCAAGCAACTTCGTAATCAGACCTTTCAGTATCAACTCACGTCCCGGCTCGTTTATCAGTTCGGATTCTGCCGCCGACAGGTCGAGACAGGACGGCACAACAGCAAGTCCGTTCTCCAGTTCGATAACCGGTAAGGGATATTCGCCTCTCATTGCCCCATACACCGTTTGTTCTTCCTCAATGGAGAGACCACACGATTCTGTAAGATTTGCCTGCCCGTCCATGTCGATAGCCAGTACACGCTTTTTCTTCTGTCGCAAAGCAGCGGCAAGATTGATGGTGGTAGTTGTCTTGCCAACCCCACCCTTATGATTCAAAACAGCTATAATTTTTGTCATAATTTGATGTCTTTATATGCGATACAAAGATAATACTATTCTTAGTAAATACTATAATTAGTATATACTATTTTACTAAAAAGAGTATTTTAGTATTTACTACTATACTAAAATACTAATAAACTAAATGTAGTAAATACTACTTTCAGTAATAGGTAACTCACAAACTTCCTACTTTACTATAATTAGTAAATACTACATTTAGTATTTGTTGTTGTTCAATACTATATGCACATCATCAGAATGGCAAGTCTTCCTTGTCCTCTTGCGGCATAGCTACCGGTGGTACAGGTACATTACTTGCGGCATCTGTCGGACTCTCTGCTTCTGAAGTTGTACCCTCACGCTTTCCGGTATTGATGAACTCCAATGCGTCTGCCGTAATGGATAGTTGAATCTGACAGTTTTCATCCTTATCCTTCCACAGTGAAGCCGACAGTGTCCCCTCAATGAGCAGTAACCGTCCTTTGGTAAGATATTCGGATAGTCGAATATGGTTCTCTTTCTTACTCCGTACCCTTACCCAAGTAGTGATGCTGTTTCCATGTGAATAGTCATCTACCGCAATATCAAATGCAATGAATGAACCGTGTGCTCCAGTAATAACCTGGCAATCCTTGCCAATGCGACCAATTGTGTGAACGTATAACATAATAAATTCTTTTTGTGGCAGGTGGTTAATCCTACCGTTACCTTAGTTTATAAATATTCTTTATTTCCCTCTGTTCGGCCTGTTTGCGACCTCCGGGATGATTTTTTCTGCATCCAAAGGCGGCAGGAACAATCTGGCAAGGCTGAAGAGGAAAAATACGCTCACCAGCGGAGAGGAAGATTTTTGCGCTTCACTTGCGGCTGAATGCCGGCATTGACACGACTGGGACTGGCGATTACCTTTGCGGAAAAATTCAATCCACGGCAGGTTGCACGGCAGCAGAAAAGCGATAAATAGAAGTATATAAAAAAGGAATAGAAAACGCTAAAGCAGGGAATAATAAAACAGGAGAACGGACATGCAGGACTAAGATCCAAAGACTACCTTGAAACTGTGAATAGTTATATCATTATCCGCAATTTCAAGTCTGTTCGTGTACCCTTTGAAAAATAACTTGACGCACTTTATGTAACGCGCTACACAAAGCGTGTCAGATTTTTCTTGTAGCAGGCTATCAGTCCTTATACAGAGGGATATAGAAAAAAAATTATAAAAGTAACCGACAATAGCTAACGTCAAATACCCCTTGCTCCAATGACCAGATTAGACTATTAAGTCCATAATCACTTATATGTTCATGGATACACACGGCGGCCATACAGATAATGACCGCTATTAATACAAAGTATCCGAATAGGGATTTACAATAGAGTTTTGCGAATATTTTATGGTATTCTCTACTTATCAATATGATATGTACTATAAATAAAATTTTTAGCTTTCCTTTGAAAGTTCTCGTGAATTTCTATAGCTATTTGAAAGTAACATTTTTAAGTCATTTTTATTGATGCCCATGTATTTACATATTTTAAACTCACTTATGCCGTCAGATAACATTTCTTGAGCTGCTTTTCTATTCCTTTCATACGCTTCCAGTTTGTCAAAAATGGTATCTGTTAGATAATCTATCCATTCGAAAAAGACCTTTTCCCCTTTTTGAGTACTAAAATCTATTGTACAGGTTTTCGCACACCTCCTATGAAGTATCAGATAATAAATTCCTCCAATCAGATTCGCCATAATAGCTTTAATATTGATTTTCGCCGGTTTAAACAGATTGTCATAAAACGCAATCAAATTTAGATTCATAATATCCCGTGTTTCTGCTGTTCTCTTTGTCGTTTCATTGATAACCGACATTTCATAAAGTAACAACTTTTGCATTACAGTGTTATCAGACAAGTTCCTATAAAGGGTCTTGAATGTTTCCGCAAAAAACTTTTTAGGTCCCAATATGTTCAGGCTGGAAACGTCAATAGTATCATTGATCCAGAAATCATACTGCTTGGCAAGCCTGTCGTAAAGGTTTTCCATTGAGGCGTATCTTCTATAAAACACATTAGCTTCTATGTTTGCAGCTTTCATCAATGCACTCAAATTGGCATTACCAAAACCATATTCAGCTACAAGCTTTTCAAGTTCGGATATTACCTCCTTGTCTATTTGTTCATTTGTCCTCCTATTTCGAGCTTTCTTTTCTTTCTGTTTCACTATTATATAGTATGTTATAAAAATAAATCTGCAAAAATCAGTAAAAGGAAATATTTTTATTTTAGCCTTCGATAAACTTCTTCTTTTCTGAATTGACGATAATATCCCAAGGTCGGCTGTAAGTATTTATACAGCTATTCCATTCTCTTTCATTTGTTTTGATATAGAGCAATTGGGTCTGTTGCAAATATACATTTTTATGCTTTACAAACAATAGACAGAATATAAAAACTACGTTGCCAATAAATTTGCATTTCAGAAAGCGATGTATTAATTGCTTATTTATTGCTATATTATGGGAAAAATATCCAATTTGAAAAAAGAGCACTTTCTACACGAAGAAAACTTGCTGCACATCTACATCAAATCCCTGATAGTTTCCGATTGCGATAAGAGAAGTCAATTTGAATGAGACCCTAATGATTTCATATAAAGAAAACTTCATGTTAAATTATTCATGTGAGAATTATAAGAATAAAGAAGCATTATATCAACTAATATAACTAATATGGTAGTCAACAAGAAAAGACATCAGTCTAAAGTCATGTTTTTTATGATTGGACTGGCTCTCATTGGTTCACAATAATAAGGACGGTCAACCTATTACACTACCACAATATCAATTCCTGCTTTTATTACACTTTCAATATCACCTTCAAATGTAGCAAATCCACCTTGCACAACAGAATTTCATTGTGATGTTAGTACATTTGGGATAATATCAGAACTTTGGTGTGATGCTTGAACCTCCAGAGATTAATGCTTAAAACAACCTACAATTATAAAAAACCAATCCATGTTATCAAACAATAACAAACATAGAATAAACGTCCAAGAATTAAACGAATGTTTGACTTGGACTCATAAATCAATTTAAGGTTTGATAATTTAGGAGGTTTATAATACCTGACATATATGTATATAATAAATGGGAGCAGAATTAATATCGCCCATACCCAAGAGATCAATTCCCACTTCGTAGTTATAGGTATATACTTTAGAATTTTAAAATGAGTATAGTATTCTACTATATATACTGATAATATCTCCGCTGGAAAGCATGATGAAAGAGGTGTCGGACGACAAACAATTGGGACGCTTGACGTTGATGCATCGCAATGCGCTTCGGCTGTTGAATCTCGTGAACCAATTGCTCGATTTTCGCAAGAGTGAAGTGGCGGGGCTGCATCTCACTCCTGCCGAAGGGGATATAGTGGCTTTCGTAAGGCATATTTGCGCATCTTTCCTGATGCTTTCTGAGAAGAAGAATATACATCTGACCTTTTATTCGGCTGTGGAGTCTTTGAACATGTTGTTTGATGAAGATAAAATGGGCAAGGTGGTGATGAACCTGCTGTCCAATGCCTTCAAGTTCACGCCCGAAGGAGGCCGGGTGGATGTTTCGATGGAAGTGTTGAAGGGTGAACCCGATAAGTTACTGTTGAAAGTATCGGATACGGGAACCGGAATAAAGGATGAAGATAAAGAGCACATCTTCGAGCGCTTCTATCAGGTCGACCATCCTGATCCGAACCTTCAGTCTACGGGCAGTGGTATAGGCTTGAGCCTGGTGCACGATTTTGTGACACTGCATGAAGGTACGGTGCAGGTATTGGATAATGTGGGTGCCGGAAGCGTATTTCTTGTGACCATCCCTATCAAGCAGGTCGGTCGGGAAGGGGCTGTTTCTGAATCCGGCAGAAAGAAAGAGGCGGAGAAAGTCTTTGTTGAGTCGGAAATAGAGCAAGCCTTGGACGAAGAAAACGAAGCATTGTCCGATGATATGGACGATACGACCGATGGCGGAGACAAAGAACAGCCTTTGGTGCTGGTTGTGGATGACAGCGATGACTTGGTGGCCTTCATGAAGGATAGTCTGAGCCTCTATTTCCGCATACAGACCGCTTCGAACGGAAGGGAGGCATGGCGGCTGATACCGGATTTGCAGCCGGATATCATTGTAAGTGACGTGATGATGCCCGAAATGGATGGCAATGAGCTGTGCCGTTGGGTGAAAACCGACAAACGCACCGAGAATATTCCGGTCATATTGCTCACTGCCAAGCAAGCGGTAGAAGATAAAGTGGAAAGCCTGACTATCGGGGCGGACGATTATGTGACGAAACCTTTCAATGTGGAGGTACTGATACTGCGCATGCGTAAACTGATTGACTTGTACGGTAAGCGCAGACAGCGTTTACGGATTGAACCTGAACCGAGCCGGATAGTTATCACCTCGTTGGACGAACAGTTGGTGGCGGATGCCATCAAGTATGTGGAAGCCAACATCGGCCGCAGCGACTTGTCTGTCGAAGAGTTGAGCCGTGAACTGGGGATGAGCAGGGTGCATCTTTATAAAAAGCTTTCGCAGATCACGGGCAAGACACCTATCGAGTTCATTCGCATCATCCGCCTGAAGAGAGCAGCGCAACTGCTTCGTGAAAGTCAGCGGAATGTATCGGAGATTGCCTATCAGCTCGGCTTCAATAATCCTAAATATTTCAGCAAGTACTTCAGGGACGAGTTCGGCGTTTTGCCCTCTGTCTATCAGGAGAGAGAGGGTAAATAACCGGAATTCGATATAAGGTTCCGGATATGGGTTTCATCCGTACAAGAAAGAGTTTTCATCAGCGGATAAAACCTCTCTTTGCCTTGTCTGAAACAGGAAGAGATTAGGAGAAGAGTTCTATCTTAGCGCTTGCGATGTATATCGCAGGCGCTAAGATATATATCGCAAGGCGCAAGATATACATCGCAAGCGCTAAGATAGAGTTTTCTCCCGTTGGCGGCGAATGTTTTCAGGCAGGTCTCATCATCTTTCGGACGGCATCTCGTTCACTTCTTTTCTTAATATCGGGTCAAATAACAACAGATACCCATTCCGGAAACATTTTATCTTTAAAGGCATCAAAAGATACCTTTTGTCTCAACATCCGGGAGGTGTGTTCCGGAAGAGGCTTCTTATCTTTGCACCGGAAGAAAAATCACTTTAAAGAACAGTAACGTATGAATTTGAAAAACACTTCAGTTTATTTGCTTGCCGCATGGATGCTTGCCGCATGTGCCGGAAGCGGACTTCAAAAGACGGAAAACGGCGTGATTATAGAAGTAAGCCGACAACGGCCTGCGGATGTGCGTAAGGTAAGGTTGGAGGTGATGGGCGAGAAGCTCATCCGCGTATCGGCCACTCCGGAGAAAGAGTTCTCGAAGGAACCAAGTCTCATACTGATTCCCCGGCAGCATAAAACAGCGTTTAAGGTGGAGGAGCAGGCGGATGAAGTCTGTGTGAAGACCTCCGAATTATGTGCCATCGTTTCAAAGAAAACCGGCGAAGTGCGTTTTACCGATGCTGCCGGAAACCTGATTCTGGCGGAAGACAGCAACGGAAGAACCTTTGCCCCGATCGAAGTGGAAGGTACCAAAGGATATACCGTTCGGCAAGTGTTCCAATCGGCAGGCGATGATGAGGCCTACTATGGCCTGGGGCAGCATCAGGCGGATGAATTCAACTACAAGGGGAAAAATGAGGAGCTGTTTCAATACAACACCAAAGTTTCCGTTCCGTTTATTGTTTCCAATAAGAATTACGGTGTGCTTTGGGATAGTTATTCCCTTTGTCGTTTCGGCGACCCGCGCGACTACTCGCAGTTGGGCGGTGTATTCAAGCTGTATGACAAGGATGGCAAGGAAGGTGCCTTGACGGGTACATACGTTCCGGCCGATAAGCGCGTGGAGACCATCGTGCGCCGTGAGGATTCTCTCTATTTCGAACACCTGGATCGTGCCGCCCGTTTGAAGAAAGTGATAAACCTGCCGGACGGATTCCCGTTTATGGGAGCGGGCGTGACGTATGAAGGCGAGATAGAACCATCGGAAACCGGCTTATTCCGCTTCATCCTCTATTATGCCGGCTATACCAAAGTATATATCAATAATGAGTTGGCAGTGCCCGAACGTTGGCGCACGGCCTGGAATCCCAACAGCTATAAGTTTGCGGTGAATCTGGAAGCAGGCAAGCGTGTTCCTTTAAAGATTGAGTGGAAACCCGACGGGCAAGTCTCTTACTGCGGATTGAGAGTGCTCAGCCCGGTGGCCGATGAAGAGCAGAACAAACTCTCCTGGTGGGGCGAAATGCAGAACGAGATAAACTATTACTTCGTATATGGCGACAATATGGACGAGGTGGTCAGCGGCTATCGTACACTGACCGGCAAGAGCCCGATTATGCCGAAGTGGGCAATGGGTTATTGGCAGAGTCGTGAAAAGTACAACACGAAGGAGGAGGTGCTCTCTACCTTGAAGGAATTCCGCAAACGTCGGATTCCCATCGACAACATCGTCATCGACTGGTTGCACTGGAAGCAGGATGCGTGGGGAAGCCATGAATTCGACCCTGAACGTTTTCCCGACCCCAAGGGGATGGTGCACTCTATCCATTCCATGAACGGCCGTGTAATGATTTCCGTGTGGCCCAAGTTCTATGTGACGACTGAGCATTATAAGGAATTCGACGAGAAAGGTTGGATGTATCGGCAGGCCGTAAAAGACAGTATCAGAGACTGGGTAGGTCCGGGCTATCTGGGTTCTTTCTACGATGCTTACGATGCCGATGCGCGTAAGCTCTTCTGGAAACAGATACAAGACCATTACTATCCTCTCGGAATCGATGCATGGTGGATGGATGCCAGCGAACCGAATGTGCGCGACTGCACGGATATTCAGTATCGTAAAGACCTTTCCGGCCCTACGGCTCTGGGACCTTCGGCCAAGTTCTTCAACACGTATGCCTTGATGAATGCCGAAGCTATCTATGACGGCCAACGCGGCATCGAGCCGGACAAGCGTGTCTTTCTGCTGACTCGTTCGGGCTTTGCCGGGCTGCAACGCTACTCCACCGCCACTTGGAGCGGTGACATTGCCACCCGTTGGGAAGACATGAAGGCGCAAATCTCTGCCGGACTGAACTTTGCCGTCAGTGGAATTCCTTACTGGACGATGGATATCGGTGGATTCTGCGTAGAGAATCGTTACGTGGCAGGCCAGCAGGAACTCAACCGGACGGGACGCGAGAATGCGGACTATAAAGAGTGGAGAGAATTGAATGCCCGTTGGTATCAGTTCGGTGCTTTCTGTCCTTTGTTCCGTGCGCATGGACAGTACCCGTTTCGCGAAGTATGGAACATTGCTCCCGAAGGGCATCCATGCTATAATTCCATCGTTTATTATACCAAACTGCGCTATAACATGATGCCGTATATCTATTCATTGGCAGGCATGACCCATTTCAACGATTATACCATCATGCGCCCGTTGGTGATGGACTTCACGGCAGATGCAAGCGTCAACGATGTAGGCGACCAGTTCATGTTCGGCCCGGCACTGATGGTTGCTCCGGTTTATGAATACGGTGCACGCACGCGCGAGATGTATTTCCCCGCCGGTTGCGGATGGTATGACTTCTACACCGGAACCTACGTGGAAGGTGGCCGGAAGCTGACAGTGGCTGCCCCTTATGAGCGCATTCCGCTCTATGTACGTGCAGGAGCCATCATCCCCTTTGGCCCCGACATGCAATACAGCGACGAGAAGCAGGCAGAGGAAATCACGCTCTTTGTTTATGCAGGGCAAGACGGGGCATTTACCCTCTACGAAGACGAAGGGGTGAATTATAACTATGAGAAAGGAAAATATGCTGCCATCCCATTAGTTTACAACGATGCAGAGGGAACTTTGACCATCGGCGATCGCACGGGCGAATATTCCGGTATGTTGGAAGAACGTATCTTCAATGTGGTGAAAGTGGGCAAAGATAAAGTGCAAGCCTTTGACTTGAAGGCGAAAGGTGCAGTGGTGAAATACAACGGAAAAGCACAGCGTGTGAAACTCTAATAACGTCTATTCGTGATGAAGAAACTATTGTTGCTTTCAATCGGACAGTCCGGAAGCATACGACTGACGGCTGCGGCCGATGGACTGAAACAAGGAGCGGCGGTTGTGAAAGTAAACTAACGTACTTCGGTCGGAGAAAAGTATTTGTTTCGGTGGTTTGTTTCATTATCTTTTCCTTGTTGAGAATTAATACCGTATGCTTGTCCGGAGGTATCCCCTGCAAGAGATACCTGTAGGCAGGCTTAGGTAGAGATATATCTCTATCGTGCTGGAAATATATCTCCACCGTGCTGCATCTATACTTCCAGCCGGGGTCATCTATATAGCCGGTTGTGACAGGACGGTTACTACTCTTTGAAGTAAATATTTTTCTTCTTCCTGCAAGACTTCGGGAATTGGAAGTGTGTGGTGTATTTTTCATGTGGCCTTTTCTTGCAGGTTTAATCTTTTTTACTATGTTTGCAGATGGTTACTTTAATAGCTATGGCCTATGCAGACATTATTTACCGGTGATCCGTCTACTACGGTGCAGTATTTTCCCCGTGTTTCCATCAAGATACATTGTTGCAGGTATTGGTGGTTGAAGAATTGGGAATACAGTACGCTTTCGTTTCCTTTCTGGCGGATTTACCATAATACCGGAGTTGGCGGTGTCATCGAATATCGGGGCACGACCTATCGCATGGAAACGAATAAAGTCTATCTCATCGCTCCAAATACGGATTACAGCTCGCGCATAGAAGGGAATAGCATTCCCCGTCGGGGGAATTGCCTATGTGGAGGAAACCTCGGCGCCTTGGCGGAAAGTGAGCGGGAACAGTTGCTGGCAAATGGGGCCATCGGGCATTTGTTCGTTCATTTCTCGTTAGGATTTCCGTATGATAATGCGCTGAAGGGTGTCTTTCCTATCGACCTGACGGAAAGTCTGGAAGCGAAAATCGACCATATGCAACGCTATCTCCTGAGCAGTGGGCAAATATCCACGTTCGGTATAGGGGCTTTTTTGAACGTTCAGGCACTTATCTGTGAGATACTTTTGGGCGTTGAGGGAAGCCAATGGAAGCCAAACACCGGCGATGTCCGCATTGCACAAGCCATCAGTTATATTGAAGACCATTGCGAAGAGAATCTGTCCAACGAACTACTGGCGAGTAGGGCTTGCATGGCCACTAACTCCTTTTCTCGTCTGTTCAAGAATGAGACGGGAGTCACTTTACAGAAGTTTGTCAAGAAGAAAAGGATAGATTATGCTTGTATGCTCATCACCCATACCGGAATGAGTATCGAGGAGATAGCCGCCAAGACGGGCTTCTCCAACCGTTTCCATTTTACCCGCGTGTTTTGTGAAATCATGAAAGTGGCTCCGGGCAAGTATCGGGATTTGTTCTTATTTCCTCCTGCATAGAAACACTATCTGAAAGAGTCTGCCTCACTGCAACTTGTTGTTCGTTTCCGCGTATATATAGGAAGAAAAAGACTCCTTTACGATTGCGTATGTTTGTTACAGATACAACATGAGGCGTATCGGATATTTGTAAACTCCGAATATTGTCGTATGTTTGCATCCGTGACTTTATGTTAAACTAATCTAATTTTGCTATGATTAAAGAGAGATTATCTAAAGTGCTCTCCATTTCCTTGCTTTGCTTAATGGGGGGGGGTAATTCTTTGTCCTTCAATCAGTTATGCTGATACGAATACAGCATTGGTAGTTCAGCAGACACGTACGGTGAAAGGACTTGTGAGTGATGAACTCGGTCCGGTCGCCGGTGCAACGGTTATTGTAAAAGGTACGCAGAACGGAGTCATCACCAATGTGAACGGAGAATTTACGCTTTCGGGTGTTAAGGTGGGCGATGTCATCGAAGTGTCATACATCGGTTATGCCACTCTTAGCGTGAAATACAATGGCGAACAACGCTTGAGTTTGCAACTGAAAGAAGATTCGCAACAACTGGGTGAAGTGGTGGTGACTGCTTTGGGCATCAAGCGTGAAAAGAAAGCGTTGGGTTACTCCATGCAAGAGGTGAAGGGAGCCGACATCTTGCAGGCTCGTGAGACTAATGTGGCTAACGCTCTTTCCGGAAAAGTATCAGGTTTGCAGATAATACGTTCGGGAAATGGCCCCGGCAGTTCTTCTAAAATCCAATTGCGCGGAAACAATTCATTGACAGGCCTGAACCAGCCGCTTATTGTGGTAGACGGTATTCCGATGGAGAACTTCACTGGAGCGGCAAATAATGACTTTTGGAATCCTTCGGCGGATATGGGTAACGGTATTTCGGACATCAGTTCTGATGACATTGCTTCCATGTCGGTGCTGAAAGGTGCTTCGGCTGCCGCTCTTTATGGTTCGCGTGCGGGTAACGGCGTTATCCTCATCACAACCAAGTCCGGACGCAAGACCGAAGGATTGGGTGTCACGATTTCGGGAACCGTATCGGCCGAAACCATTTTCATGTCGCCCAAGATGCAGAATTCATTCGGGCAAGGTTCTAACGGTACGTTCGACAAAGACGCCGGCTCCAGTTGGGGACCGAAAATCGAAGGACAGGAGTACACAAACTGGAACGATCAGAAGGTGCGTATGAGTTCGTTCGACAACGTGGGCAACTATTTTAATACCGGTATCAATCTGACGGAGACGTTCTCGTTTACACAGCAATATAACAAGACGTCAATCTATACGTCGCTCACCCGCATGGATGATAGTAGCAAGATTCCGAGTTCCAAACTGAAACGTACCGGCTTGACGGCACGTGCCACATCTACTTTCGGAAAAGATGACCGTTGGACATTTGATACCAAGATACAGTATATCAACGCCGAGGCCCAAAATCGTCCTATCAGTGGTAAGAACAATTCCAATAACTTCTTGGCCATGTATTTGTTACCTCGCTCGATGGATATTCGCGATTTCTCGGCAGGCACGCGTTCGGACAACAAAATGTTGTGGTACGGCAGTAGCCAGCAAATCAATCCTTATTGGATGGAAACGCACAAGCTGAACCGTGATGTACGCGATCGTTTCTTGTTGAGCGGCTCGTTGAAATATCGCTTCACCTCATGGCTGGACGCCGAGTTGAGAGCAGGTTCGGACATGTACTTCACTGAGTATGAGAACAAGACATATTCAGGAAGTTCATTGAAAAACACTTACTCTATCAAACAGGAACGTTTCTATGAAAACAATTACAGTTTCCTGCTCAGTGCCCGCAAGGATAATCTGTTCGGGAAGTGGGGTGGAAGCGCTACGTTCGGAGGTAACTTGATGATGCGCCGCCATCGCTCCATTTCCACAAGCCCGGGTGAACTGAAAGTGCCCGATTTGTTCACTGTAAATAATGCGACGAAGTCGATTAGTGTAGGCGAAGAATTCAGCCGTAAGAAAATCAACTCGCTTTATGGTACAGCTCAAATCAACTACAATGGTTTCCTGTTTATAGACGGAACATTCCGTAACGATTGGTCTTCTACTTTGTCGAAAGAGAATCGTTCGTTCTTCTATCCTTCAATATCCGCATCATGGGTCATCTCGGAAATGTTAGAGAAAATGGACAAGCCGTTGCCCGAATGGTTTACCTATGCAAAACTGAGAGGTTCGTATGCAGAAGTAGGTAACTCTCTCGAGCCTTATCAGCTTTACAATACTTACTCCATCGGTCAGGCACCTGATAATACAACGACTGTATCTCAGGATAAGACATTGTATAACAGTAGCGTACGTTCGGAGTTAATCAAGTCGTGGGAGTTTGGAGCAGAGATACGTTTCTTCAATAATCGTTTGGGATTCGATTTCTCATGGTATAAATCAAATGCTACCCGCCAGTTGATTAATTTGCCGATGGATAACCTTTCCGGTTATGAAAAACGTAAGGTGAATGCCGGAAACATCGAGAACAAGGGCTTTGAGTTGATGGTAAACGCTCGTCCGATAGAGTTGAAGAACGGTTTCAGCTGGGATTTGATGGTGAACTTCTCTGCCAATAAAAACCGTATCATCGAACTCTATAAGACAGCCGATGAAGAAATCACTCTTTATCCCTTGGGCGGTTACGACAACTTACAGGTATATGCCACTGCCGGAGGCAACTACGGAGAAATCTGGGGAACCGTGCTGAAGCGTGTCACTGATGAGAAATCGCCTTACTACGGTAAGCTGATCACTCAAAACGGATTGCCTACGGCAACCACCGAGAAACAAAAAATTGGAAATCAGCAACCGGACGCTTTATTAGGTATCAGTTCTACCTTTAATTATAAGGGATGGTCGTTGAACTTCCTGATCGATTCTCGTTTCGGTGGCGATATCTTCTCGGGTACTCACCAGACGATGCAGGCGGCAGGTACGTCCAACGTCACAGTGGTCAATGGTGAGCGTCCTCAAATGGTTGTGGACGGTGTATTCATGAACGAAAAGGGAGAATATGAGAAAAACACCACTGAAATCTCTACACAACAATATTGGAATGCTGTGGCAGGAGGAAACCTCGGTGTGGGCGAAATCAATATTTATAGCGCTACCAATATCCGTTTGCGTAATTTAGGATTGTCTTATACTTTCAGCAAGCAACAATTAAAGAGAACTCCTTTCACACAATTAAAATTGGGCGTTTCTTGCAACAACGTATGGATGTTGAAGAGCCACATGAACGGTATAGACCCCGAATCTATCTATGCTACAAGCACCAATGCCACAGGATTTGAGTATGGTAGCTCGCCTACTTCACGCACTTATCTGTTTAATGTTACTTTCGGATTCTAAACTAAATACATTTGCGAATATGAAAAACTATAAATATCCATTATATGCGCTTCCCGTCGGACTGTTTGCGTTGGCTTCATGTTCCGATTTTGAAGAAGTAAACACCAACCCAACAGCAGCTAATATCGAACAGGTTCGTATTGAGTATGCCATCAATAAGTCTATTACCGGAACTCAGCAGAATCCCGAAGTGGCGGAGCGTTGCTTTGTGCTGAACTGGCAGACGGCGGCACGCCAAGTCGACCCGAATACAAACGGAGGTCTTCCGGTTGGCGAATACAACGACGACTGGATTAGCAATTATTATTCACACTATGCAAGTTGGATGTCGCCTATTGTACTTGCTATCAACTTGGCCGAAGAAAAGATGAAAGGTGAACTGAATTCACACGAAGCCCAAGTGATACCCAATATGAAAGAAGTGGCCCGTATCTGGCGGGTATATCTGATGAGCGAGTTTACCGACAGCTTCGGAGCTATGCCCATTGAGGCTTTCGCAGGAAAAAACCCGAAGTTTAATTCTTGCAAAGAAGTCTATTACTTTATGCTGGATGAACTGAAAGATGCTGCAAGTAAGATTAAGACTGATGTAAAAGCCGATGACAAGGAAAAAGAGTGCGACCGCGCTTATAAATTCGACTTCGGCAAGTGGGTGAAGTATGCCAACTCCATGCGTATGCGCTTGGCAATGCGCCTTTCCGAAGTAGATGCCGCCAAAGCCAAAGCTGAATTTGAGGATGCGGCTAAAGGTGCTTACATCTCCGAGAGTGGTGATAACTTCACGGTTAAGGAACAACCGGGATGGGATGATCTGACAGGTGTCATGACGCGCGAATGGAACTACTTCCCACTTTCGGCCACGATGAATAACCTGCTCGTCGGTCTGGGAGGTATCACATCAGACGAACAGCTTGCCGGTAAGAATGATTTGCTGGCTCGTATCAAGCCGGCCGATTACATGGGTGTGCAGTACACCAACCATTATGCTTTGACAACGAACGATCCGGCTAAGGGATTTTGGTTCGATGGCCTGCATAAGGTAATTGATCCGCGTGCTTATAAACTCTTCTCTATTCCCGGCAATTTTGATGATGCCAACTATTGTAAGTATCCTTCATGGAACTCGAACCACAAAGTAGTGAAACGTAAACTGCTGAAGGATAAAGACGATGCCGACGGATTGGTGGAATTGGATGCCACGTTTACGTGGAATACTGCCGCTTGCGGTGAGTGGGGCGATAAAGGCTCATTGAACAAGATGTATTATTGGCCTTGGGCTATCCCGCATTTGGTCTTGAAATATCGTAAGAGTGAAAATTCCCGTATCTTCTTTGCCTCTTGGGAGTCTTACTTCCTGCTGGCCGAAGCGGCTCTGAAAGGCTGGAGCGTTCCTATGGGCGCCAAGGCTGCTTATGAGCAGGGTGTACGCGAGAGCTTCGCATATCATGGTGTGGGTGGCTTTGCCGACGCTTATTTGGCATCGGAGGACTATAATAATGTAGGAACCTCCGTAAAATGGGAACACGTGGCCGAACCGGCAGCGACCAAAACCATGAAGATGGTGAATGGATATACCAAAGCAGAATCGACCTATACCTTTACCTATCCTGTGGCTTCGGAAACGCTGTATGGCAAGGCGTTGAACGACCATCTGACAAAGATTATCACGCAGAAATACATTGCACAAATGCCATGGTTGCCCTTGGAAGCATGGAACGATCAGCGCAGATTGGGTTTGCCTTTCTTTGAGACTCCGGCTGTAGAGCAGGCCATTCGTACGATGCCCAGTCTCAATGCCTCCAACTACATGAAGCAGACGACGAAGTTCTTCCCGCAACGCTTGAAATTCCCGTCGGGTTTGGAAAACAGCAGTCCCGAAGGTTACAAACAGGCCGTGCAATTGCTTGGAGGACCTGACGATGTGTTCACTCCGCTATGGTGGGCTAAAAAGTAAGAAGATTGAAGTGCCCCCCCCCCGGAAAGTTGGACGTTAAATAAACGCTAATTATTTAAATCTCTATAGTAGTGAGCTCGGTATTGTACCGGGCTCATTCTGAAATGCACCCCAAAAGTTTTTTGTCTAACTTTTGGGGTGCACTTCATTTGACACAACCTCACAGATTTAATGAAGTTAACCTGTTGGCGGAATTAAATTATAGGTATAGGCGTTTAGTGCGCACTAACTTTATGGATTTTGCCTACTTTTGCAGGCATGGAACAACGCGATAAATTCAAAGGAGTGGAATCAATCAAATTTTATAGTCGTTTTACCGATGATGCCTCATGCCTTGAGTACTTGTCCTCGATAAAGTGGGCAGACGGCTTCAAATGCAAGAAATGCGGTCATACCAATTATTGCAATGACAGATATCCCTATTCTCGCCGTTGTACACGCTGTAAGTATGACGAGAGCGTTACCAGCGGAAGCATGTTCGACAAGATAAAATTCCCGCTTGTCTACGCTTTCCACATAGCCTTCAAAATATCGACAAAGAAGAAAGGGATGTCCTCTTTGGAACTGGCGGAAGAATATTGTATGCGTCAGAAAACCGTATGGGAATTCAAGCGTAAGATACAGAAAGCCATGCGGAGCAGCGGTAATTATCCTCTTAAAGGAGAGGTACATGTCGATGAGTTTTATATCGGAGGAGAAGAGGAAGGAATCATTGGACGAAGCACGGAAGGCAAAAAGAAGCTTGTGATAGTCGCTTTGGAGATTGTCCGAGACGGCGTGGGACGTGCGTATGCCCAAGTGATAGATGATGCTTCGGCAAGTTCTTTTCGTCCGTTCTTCGACAGATACATATCAAAGGACGCAAAAGTCATAACCGATGAATGGTCAGGCTACCTGCCGTTAAAGAAAGATTATCCAAAATTGGAGCAACGCCCTTCGGATAAGGGCAAAGGGCATCCACAGATTCATATTCACATCATGAACATAAAGGGATGGTTGCGTGGAATACACCACCATTGCTCCAAAGAGCATCTTCAAGGATACCTTGACGAGTATCATTTCAGGTTCAACCGCCGTAATAATATGGACACAATCTTCGATATGCTACTTCGTCGAATGATTTGTCAAAAGAAAACTGACTGATAATCAGCTGTGAATGTAGTGCGCTCTAAACGCCTATACCTATAAATTATAAAAGATTTATGTTTAAAAAGTTGTGCATATTGTTGATATTTAGTAAATTAAAGGTGACTAAACTTTTAATAGACAAATATCGTATGCACAACTTATATGCAATATTCGCAAAATTACTGAACATATGCAAGCAAATTGCCGGCAATTTAGTCAATGAATCCGGGAATGTACCAAGACGAGGAGTCGTCCCTAAATTCTCAGACCTTGAAGTAGTGGCTTTGAACATGGCATCAGAGGCTGTTGGTATTGACAGTGAGTCGCTGTTGTTTGCAAAGCTACAGGAATATAGGGTTGAAATACCCAACCTTATTTCCCGCCGACAATACAATGACAGGCGTAAAATAACTTCCTCCCTATGTAATGCAATCCGAGAAAGAATGGTTTCTAAAATGGATGGTGGTGAAGACTATTTCTGTATTGATTCGAAACCGATAGAAGTATGTCGTATTGCCCGTTCCAAACGTTGCAGTATGGGAAAGAAGGATTTTAGAAAAGCACCTGGGGTAGGATACTGCGCATCACAAAGCATGTATTATTATGGGTATAAACTCCATGCAGTCTGCTGGTTAAGTGGTATCATCCATTCCTTTGACCTCACTAAGGCAAGTGTGCATGACATTCATTACCTGAAGGATGTGAAAGTGGATTATAGTAATTGTACAGTCATAGGGGACAGAGGATATATAAGTGCCCAAGTGCAATTGGATTTGTTTGAAACTGCCAATATCAGATTGGAGGTACCATACAGATGTAATCAAAAAGAATGGAAGCCAACATTCCCAGCTTTTGCCAAAGCGAGAAAAAGAATTGAAACCCTATTCTCGCAATTGTGTGACCAGTTTATGATTATAAGGAATTATGCGAAAGATACAGATGGATTGTTTGCCCGGATTATTGGGAAGATTAGCGCACTTACAATCCTTCAATATATTAACTACAAAAATGAAAAGCCTATTGGCAGAGTTAAATATGCGCTATTTTAATTCCGCCAACAGGTCATGCTAATAAAACTATATAAAGTTTTCGTTGTCGGCACTGAATGTAGCCGTGCATACCACCTTGCCTGTTCCTACGTTCGTAACCTGGAAGGTGTAATCCCCTTGCCAGGCCTCGCTTTTGAGCGAATCGAATGCTTTCCGGCAAGCCTCGTAAACCTGTTTGTCACATTCTTCTATCGTACCTTTCTTGGTGAAGAGCTTGCCGGTGATACCGAGGGCTGACTGGAAGGCGTTCTCTATTTTCCCCATCTCTTCGAGAAAGTCGGGGTGTGAGGCCGACATGCTGGAGAAGCCGTAGGTGTAAGTCACTTCCGTCACAGGATCGTCATCATCGCTGCAAGCGGTGAAGGTGAAAGTAAGGATGGCGACAGCCATCATCGTCAGCAGTGCTGACATTTTTTTGATTGAACTTTTCATTTTGATTTATTGTTTTTGAAATTTACAATACTTCGGTAAATTTTTATTGAAAAAGCTAAGACCGGACGCACGTAACTATTTCTGTTGTTCTTATTGTTGTTGTTCACGTTGCCGTTGTTCACATTCACATAAAGAGCGTTGTTCGCCGGATTGTTGTAGAACTCCGAGGAGGACCAGTAAATGTTGTCTGTTTTTGTCTTTGCGAGCCTCCCTGCACGAGGAAAGCCTGCCGACAACCCTTTTTCAATAATAAACAGTTCGCTTCGGGAAGCCTTGACCGCCCGAATCCCGACTGATAAATCATTGCCTTTTATCTTCCTGTTTCTTCATTCCGCGTTCGTTATATTGTTTCCAGCTCGTAGCCTGCTTGCCTATCTTCTCCAACAGCAGCCCGAACGAGGCGTATTTGCGCTCGGTAATGACCTTCTGCTCCACACATACGCGGAAAAGCATCTGCAACATGCGGTAACGGTCGAGAAATTCGGTCAATACGCCCACTTTTTCATAGCTGCTGTTCGCCTTGTAAATCAGAGAAAGCATATCCAAAGTCAAATCCACCATACGGCTGCCCATACTGTAGCGGAAGAAGCGCGGAAAATCCTGCGTCAGGATCAACAGGTTGTTCAACAACCGGTAAGTGTCGCGGTATAGGGGTAATTCTTCGGATAATGCCATAACTCGATTTTTCAAAAATTTTTCCGACCCGCTTCGCGGGTATTCAGCCTTTATCAACGAGCGGCTACGCCGCAAATAGATAAATAGATTGAATAGGTAAATAGGTCAGAAAGCCAAGACCGGACGCACGTAACTATTCCTGTCGTCCTTACTGTAGTTGTACACGTTGCCGCCGCTCACACTCACATAAAGAGCGCCGCTCGCCGGAAGGTCGCAGAACTCCGAGGAGGACCAGTACCAGTCAGACTTTAAGCCTGATACCACTGTC
>OCHJ01000616.1_pt1 | contig 40717 bp, 40 predicted proteins | sample 1538381 | NCBI WGS metagenome assembly OCHJ01 (sample SAMN04571688, study PRJEB22368) | human gut metagenome | biome: human gut; material: stool | host: Homo sapiens | place: Luxembourg | collected 2012-06-29 | reverse complement strand
AGAGGCGCACATTTTTATATTAAATTTTCTTTTTGAATGTAATGAAAAGGTTCAAGTTTTAAAAACATATAGGTAGTGATACTAAAAAAAGATTCTTACTGAATTATAAAAACCCAAAGTTTAAAACTCTGGGTTTCCATATATTAATAATTTTCTCCTCTACCTTCTGGTAATGCAGGATATTGTAAAACAACTCTAATTTTCATAGCATATCTTATAGCTCTTACTACCTTACTATTTTTAATTCTTTGCCATAAAGAAGGCTTTTTCTCAAATGTAGTATCTTGAACATATTGTTCTTGCATTTGTTGTTCCTCTTGTTGAACATTTTCAACTTCTTGTACATTTTGAGCTTTTCTATTTTTTTGTACTGCAACTTCTTGTTGTTCTTCAACTTGTTCTACATTTACTGGTTCTTCAACTGGTGTAGGAATTGTTTTTAATGCATCTGCAACTTCAATTCCAATATAACTTAATGCCTTTGATCTGTCTTCAATTCTTTCCATATCAATTTCAATATGCAAATTTGATTCTAGATTATTAACTCTTGCATTTAATAATTTCATTGCATCAGTATAATTTTGTGAAGTTTTTGTTTTGCATTTTCCTAAAACATTTAAAGTATCTATAATATCTTCTGAGAAATCTTTTTCAGCTTCTTTTATACTATCTTTCCAACCATCTTCTTTATTATCAACTTCTTCAATTAATTCTTTTAATTGACCAGCTAATGCTATATTTTGTTCTCTTTGTCTAATCAATTCTTCTATTCTTTTTGTATTTTCCTCAAATTGATTTGTTGCAAATTCAACTAAACCATAAGCTGCTTTATATACACTGCTAGGAAAATTCTTCTTTTTAGGATATTCAATTAAATATGTTTTTATAGATTCTATTAAATCTTTAAAATATGTATCTTCCTCTAATTGTACGATTTGTTTCTTACTATTAGGGTTTATCATTTTTTGAACTTTTTCTATATTTGATAGGATTTTCTCTTCCGTGATTACCATTCTCACGTTTACTATGCCTGATTTTGACATTGTAAACAACCTCCTTTATCTTACGCTTTATTGCTTTTACTGTTTCTTTTATAATTATACAATATTAAACAAAAAACTACAATAGAATTGTAGTTTTTTTAGTTTACATTTTTGTTACAAAAGTATTACATTTTTGTTACATAGTTATTTTTTCCATTTCAGCATTTCTTTTCACTTTACGCGTAGTAGTTTTGATTAATTCTTCTTCTGTCACTATTATACCTTTTATATATTTATATTTTGGCATAGTTTTATTTATACTTTTAACTTCTTGCCATATTTTTTCTTTTATATCTTCTTCTTTTTCTACTCCATATACATCTTTCATTATCTCTTTATCATAAACAATTTTAGCAGATATTTTATAATCTCCATCATCTTCTGGTTTTCCATATACAAAACATTCCTTTACACCTGCTATCTTATTTATTAAAATTTCCAATTCTTCTGGATATACATTTTTTCCATTTTTTAAAACTATAACAAATTTCTTTCTTCCTGTTATAAATATAAATCCATCTTTATCTATTTTAGCTAAATCACCTGTATGTAACCAGCCTTCATCATCTATTGCTTCTTTTGTTGCTTCATCATTTTCATAATATCCAAGCATAATTGTAGGTCCTTTTACTAATAACTCACCAATCCCTTCTTCATTTGGATTATCTATTTTAGCATCAAGACTTGGTAAAGCCTTTCCTATTGAACCTATTTTTTTATATTTATCATCTTCAACTGCAATAACTGGTGAAGATTCTGTTAATCCATAACCTTGTACCATATTAATTCCCAAAGAATTGAATGTTCTTTCTGTATCTGGATCCAATGCTGCTCCACCTGCAACTAATAATCTTAATTTAGAACCTACATTATCACGTACTTGTTTAAACAATTTTCCTCTTATATCTAATCCTACTTTTAACAATACATTTGAAACTTTCATTCCAACATTAACAGTTGTTCCTTTACCCTGATCTTTTATTGATTTCATTATCTTTTTACACATATTTTCATATAAAACTGGAACAGATACCATAAATGTAATATCATATTCTTTTAGATTTTCTGCAATATGTCTTATTCCATCACAAAACGCAATAGATGCACCAACTGATAATGGTAATAAAAATCCTGTTGTACATTCAAATGTGTGATGTAATGGTAAAAATGATAAAAATCTATCATCCTCCTTTACCTTTAATACAGAAGATATATCCATCAAATTACTTGCTATATTTTTATGTGATAACATTACAGCTTTTGATTTTGATGTTGTTCCTGATGTAAATAACATTATTTTCATTTCTTCTACATCAATTTTGGCATCAACAAATCTCTTGTCGCCATTTTCTAATAATTCTTTTCCCCTATTTATTAATTTTTTAAATGAAATAATTCCATTTTCACTTTCTTCTAAATCCATAGAAATAAAGTATTTTAAATCTGTATTCTTTTTTTCTTTTAACATATTCATTATTTCATCATATTTACTTGAATATACTATTGCTTCAACACCAGAACGAATTATTAAACTTTCAATTTCATTTGCTGGCAATGCTTTGTCTAATGGAACAATAGTACCTGTCCCATTTACTACTGCTAAATATGTAACACCCCATTCATATCTATTTTCTCCAATAACAGCAATTCTTTTATCTTGTAATCCTAAATTAATTAGACTTGTTCCAAGATTATCAATATCATTTTTCAATTGTCTATATGTTATTTCTTTGAATTTTCCTTTTTTATCTGTTTTAAATACATATGCTGGTCTGTCTGCAAACTTATCAACTGATTTATTTATCATATCTTTCAAATCTGTAATTCTTTCAACTTCATAAATTGCTTCTCTCATTTTTATTCCTCACTTCTTTATTTTACTTTAAGTCCTTCAACTACTGTTCTTTCAAATTCTTTATAAATTTTAATAATATCAATTTCATTTTCATTTTTCATTTTGTATACTAGTGTAGACGCTATAAGTGCATATATTTCTGATGCTATTATCTTTGGATTTCCTTGTTTTATTTGTCCTTTTTCCATTCCTTCTGCCACTATTTTTTCAATCTTCCCAATATATTCAAAAACATGCTGTTGGCACATTTTGTTTCTTGCTTCTTTTCCATAAAATTGACTTAATAAAATTGTTATAAAATTTTCATATTTATTAACTATTTTTATTTCTATTAGTACAATTGCTTTTATTTTATCTATATAATTATCTAGTTTTTCAGTTTTTATATCGATACTATTTTGCAATAGTTTTATTCCTTCTTCTATTAAGAAATTGAATATTTCTTCTTTGCTTGAAAAATGGTAATATAGTGTTCCTTTTGCCACTCCTACTGTTGCTGTTATTTCTTCTATACTTGTTGCGTCATATCCTTTTTCTGCAAATAGTTTCATTGATGTTTCAAATATTTTCCTTTTTGTTTTATTCATATTTGTTCATCCCTTTCGCTTTGCTTATTATCTTTAATGTTTTTGAGATATCTTCTTTAAATTCTCAAAATTTTCGTCATTTCTTTTTGCTACCTATTATATATTTATTATTACATTATTGCAATATTTTTTTTAAATTTGAATACTTGGTCATAAATATATTATCATTTTTTCTTCTACAAACCTTTACAAATTTCAACAACTAATATAAAATAGCAATAGTAAATAATACGAAAAAAAATTGGACACAATAAAAGAAAAAAATTTTGGAGGAAAACAAATGAAAAGCAAAAATGAATTAAATTTTAGAGATCTAAAAATGACCTGTGATACTAACATATTCAATTTTGAAACAACACAAGAGCTAGAAGACATCACAACAGGAATAGGTCAAGAACGTGGTATTAAAGCACTCGAATTTGGTCTACAAGTAGATGTAAAAGGCTATAACCTTTATATTGAAGGACCAAGTGGTGTAGGAAAAACAATGTACACAAAAAACTATCTAAATAAAATATCAAAAAAGCAAAAAACACCTAATGACTGGTGCTACATTTACAATTTTGACAATCCAAATGAACCAATAGCAGTTTCTTTGCCAGCAGGTCAAGGTAAAGAATTTAAAAATGCAATGGACGGATTTATTTTAGAAGTAAAAAAAGACATTAAAAAAACATTCAATGCTGATGATTTTGAAAAAGAAAAAGCTTTATTAAAACAAGAATTTGAAGAAAAACGTTCAAATATATTAGACAAATTAAATGAAGATGCATCAAAACATAATTTTCAAGTAAAATCATCTCAAAATGGAATTTATATGATGCCTATTGTAAATGGAAAAGCTATTGACGAAGAGGAATTTGATAAATTAGATAATTCAATAAAACAAGTATATGAAGAAAAGTCAACAATTGTTCAAGCACAAATTATGGATGCAATCGAACAAATAAAAATAATAGAAAAACAATCAGATAAAAAAATATCAGAATGGCAATCAAATATCGCCTTACTTACAATTAATGTTCACATTAATTATTTAAAATCTCAATTTAAGAGAAATAAAAAAATAACAAAATTCTTGAATGATGTTAAACAAGATGTTTTAAAAAATGTTTCATATTTTGTTGACGAAGACAAAGAAAAAGAAAAACAACAACAAATGAATCCTACTCAAAGAAAACAAGATCCATCTTTAAATTACAGAGTCAACTTATTTGTTGATAATTCAAATATAGAAGGTGCTCCTGTTATAATGGATTCAAACTATTCTTATCATAACATTTTCGGATCTCTTGAATATGAAAACTATTATGGTTCATTAAAAACAGATCACACAATGTTAAAACCTGGTCTATTACAGCAAGCAAATGGTGGATATATTATTTTCCAAGCAAAAGATTTATTACAAAATAATTTTTGCTATGAAACATTAAAAAAAGCTTTAAGAGTTAAAGAAATAAGTATTGAAAATACAACAGATCAACGTGCATCTATGGTTATGGTTTCTTTAAAACCTGAACCAATTCCTTTGGATTTAAAAGTAATTTTAATAGGAAATGCTAGTATTTATCAAACACTTTTAGCTATGGATTCAGATTTCAGAAAATTATTTAAAATAAAAGTTGAATTTGAAGATGATGCACCATTTAATAATGAAAATGCAAATAAATTAGCCCAAATAATTCATGGTTTCTGTGAAGTAGAACAACTTCCACATTTAGATAAAGGTGCTATGGCAAGATTAATTGAATATGCTTCAAAACTTGCTGGAAGTCATAAAAAATTATCTACAAGGTTTGATGATTTAATTAAAGTTGCTGGCGAAGCTGCAACTTGGGCTAAGATGTCAAGGTCAAAAGTTGTAACCCGTGAATTTGTGGATAAAGCTTTATCTGAAAGAGTTGAAAGAGTAAAGAAATTTGACACAAAATATATGGATATGATTAAAGATCATTCTTTATTAATTGATACAACTGGTTTTGAAGTTGGAACAATAAATGGTTTAACAATTTTAACAATTGGAGATTACTCTTTTGGTAAACCTGCTAAAATAACTGTTAACACATATACAGGTAGAAACGGAATTGTAAATATCGAAAGAGAAGTTGAACTTTCTGGTTCTACTCACTCAAAAGGTGTTCTAATTTTATCTGGATATTTAGGTGAAATGTTTGCACAAGACATTCCTTTGTGCTTAACTGCAAGTATTTGTTTTGAACAATTATATAATGGTGTTGATGGTGATAGTGCTTCTAGTACAGAACTTTATGGTTTACTTTCTAGTCTTTCTGGAATACCTATAAATCAAGCCATCGCGGTAACTGGGTCAGTTAACCAAAAAGGTCAAATCCAACCAATTGGTGGTGTTAACGAAAAAATTGAAGGTTATTTCCAAATCTGCAAAATGCGTGGTTTAAATGGTGAACATGGTGTTATGATTCCTGTTCAAAATGTTGATAATTTACAACTTTCTGATGAAATTGTTTCTGCTGTTAAAAATGGCTTGTTCCATATTTATGCAGTTTCAACAATTGAGGAAGGTATTGAAGTTTTGACTGGCGTTCCTGCTGGTAAGAAGGATAAAGATGGCCACTTTCCTGCTGGTACTGTTAATTATCTTGTTTATGAAAAACTTAAAAAATATGCAAAAATTGATGAAAATAAATAATAGCAAAAGGTGACCTTTAATATAAGGTCACCTTTTCTATTATTCATTTTAAACAACACTCATAATATGAAAAATCAAATTTTAAAAAATATTTATCAAACTCAATGTGGTTTTATTTTTTATATGTTCCAATACATACACACTAATATCAAGTTGAGCCATAGAATCTCCATATTCTTCTTTGTCTAAATATCCATTAAGTCCAGCTAAATTAGTCTCTATTTTTTCCAACTCATCATGTTCAATATAAATAGCAAGTTTTTTATGTCTTTTATTCCAATCATTCCTAATATTTTTAATTTGTTCTTTCAACTTATCTGCATCTATTTCTTCCTCATTTTTCTTCTCTATCTCTTCTCTAATTTCAGATAAACTTTGTGTTGTAGTTTCAATGGATTTATTTGTATATCTTGTAGTAAATGTATCTCCAACAACAATTACTACAACAATAATTACAGAAATAATTAATTCTTTCGTCATAATATTCATCTCCAATTACTTCTTTATCATTAAATTTTATGAACTCTTTTTTCTTTTTTCTGACAAAAAATTTGACCTTTGCCATCATAAGTAACAACCAATGCTTCTTCTGGTTTCATATCAAATTTTTCAACCTGCTTTTTTAGCCAATTATAATTTTTTCCTATTAGTTGCAAGTTTTGATTCATAATTTTTCCATCAACAACTAAATCGTATGGAATCCCTTCATATTCAGGTACTATATTAAAATCTTCTGGAATTGTATTTCTCTTTTCAGGTTTTTGAATTACTGTAACTTGTCCACTTGTTTCCAAAATTGCATATTCAACATCACCTAAATTCACAATATTATTTCCTCTTAGTCTCTCTTCCAATTCATTAACTGTAAATCTTTCTTTTTTCAAAGCCTTCTCGTCAATTTTTCCTCTATATATTAAAATTGTAGGCTTTCCGCAAATAATTTCTCTTGCTTTTATACTTTTTAAATTTAAAACTGAAATACATAAATGCATAACTAACAGTCCTAAAATAGGAATTAATCCATTAAAAATTGGTACACCTGTATCACTCATCGGAATTGTTGCTAAATCTGCTATCATTATAGAAATGGCTAATTCAAATGGCTGTAACTGCCCTATTTCTCTTTTTCCCATTAGTCTCATTACAATTAATACAAATATGTATAATATTATTGCTCTAAAAAAAGTAATTAACATTTTTTCACCTCAAACACTTTTTTAATTCAAAATATGATTTTTATTTTATTTTTTACAATATTTAACTTTTTTATACTTACATTTTTGAATATTATTTAAAATTTCGCGAATAATAAAATTAGAGCCTTGAAAAAGCAAATTTAATTTGCATAAGTTTTTAAAAATTTAAGGAGGTTTTCTATATGTCAAACTCACAAACAAGAAGTGAAAATGGTACTTCCACAGTATGGCAAATAGTTGGTAGATTAATTGCTGCTGCTGTTGTTCTAGGTATTACTGCATTTTTTACACCTGGTTTTTCAATTAATAATATTTGGACTTTAATTATAGCTGCTGTTGTTTTAACAGTAATAGATTACTTAGTTACAAAATTTACAGGTTTACATGCAAGCCCATTTGGTAAAGGCTTCGTAGGTTTTGCATTGGCCGCTATTACTTTATATGTTACTCAATTCTTTGTAGCTGGTTACTCTATTTCATGGATTGCTGCTATAATTGGTGCTTTAATTTATGGTGTTATTGATTATTTCTTACCAGGAAATCAAACTATGTAGCAATGTTTAAAAGTGACCAATATATTTGGTCACTTTTTATGTATGAATTCATAAGTATCAACATTAAAATAAAACTTATCATAATTTATTTTTCTACAAATAAAATTTTAACAATATTTTCATATCTTTCTCTTAAATCTTCTCTTGTTTTATCACTCAATTTATTAAAATCACGTTCAAGTTTTTTTCTAACAAACTCAGTTCCATCTTCTAATGTCATATTTTTTTCATCTCCACCAAAAGCCAAATGAAATAATGAAGGAATAGCATCAAAATGAGCCATAACATCAGCATCCGCCACGCATTGTTCTTCTATTGTATTTCTTGGCAAATCTTTACTTCCTCTATGTCTTAATACACATTCTTTCACTCTTTGTTTCCTATCCTCTGGATAATTTAATTTTGACAATAGTTCTTCTGCAATCTCAACCCCGTATACATTATGTTCTTCCTTTGGACCAAACTCTGATGGCATTGCTATATCATGTAATAATGCACCTAATTCCACAATTTCTACATCAGCATTATATTTATTTGCCAACTGAACAGCATTTTTTACAACATATTTTATATGATCATTCCAATAATCAAAACCGTATTTTAACTTATAATTATTGCATCTTTCTATTAATTCTGCCTTTATGCTTTCAACAATTTGATTCATTTTTTACCTCCTGCACTCTCAAAAAATTGACAATTATATTGACATTTAATTTCTTTCCCAATATTTTTCATACAATTCCTTAGCAGTCTTAGGACTATCAACACCTTCTTTATTTTTAACAGGAGCAAAATCATCCTCTCTCTTACCTCTAAGAATTGCAATCTCATCAAACAATTCAAAACAATCAAAAATGAAAGCTTCAAATTTATAAGAATTTGGTTCAGTAGGTACAACTTCTTTACCATTTTCATCTATATAAGAATTTTTCTTAAAAGCACTATGATAAATCAATGGTTCTTTGCTTATTTTTTCAACGGCATCAATTGTAAATAAATTACACATAATATGTGATTCACCGAATCTTAATTCACCATTATTATCCACTTCTTCCGCCATTTTCTCTGGCAATTCTGAGTATTCAATAACTTTTGGATGCCCATTCATCTTGCAAAATACACCAACTCTTTCATGTGGATTAGCTTTAACAACAGATTTTGAAGCAATTTGTACATTTTTACCAATAGCCATTCCAAGCAATGTAACATCAGCCATTTTTAAAAGTGCATTATCAACACCACCAATAAATATCCATTTAACTCCTCGTTCTTTCATATCAGAAAGCATACCTGTTTTTCTTAGTGATGCAAAAACTCCACCATTTCCGTCAGATGCTTCTTTTACCTTCATATTTTTTCCGATAAGCATTTTTCCATTTATATCAACTAATGGTAACTCGCCTTGTTCAAATAACATTACACTATTTTTATCATATCCAAAATAATTATTTTTCTCTAAAAATTCTTGTGTTTGGTCATTATTTTCTCTACTTGTCATTATGTACCAAGGAATAATTGTATTATATTTTTTATTTGCCTCTTTTAAATTTTCAGCTAAAATTTCAAATAAGTACTTTCCTTTACCATAAACATCTAATTTAAATGTTCCTTTTGGTCCTGTATGTCCAAGTCTAGTTCCTTGCCCCCCAGCCATTGTAACAACTGCATAATGTCCACTAATTATTTCTTTTTCTCCTAAATTGTCAAATGTATTCTTTTCATTTTTGGTTAATTTTTCTTTATCTAAATATGATATAGATTCAATTTTGTTTTCTTTTAATTCAATTTCTTTTTTGGTATTTTCATATAATTCTGAAATTTGATGAAAATCTATATTTTTTAATTGTTCTAATAATTCTTCTTTTTGTTTTCCTTCTAATTTGTTTAATAATTCTATTATATGTTCTTGATTATATTCTTTTAATAATTGTAGTATTTCCTCGTTTTTATCCATTTGCTTTCTCCTTTTCTTAATTATCAATAATAATTAAGATTTCATTTTTGTAGTATATTTTATTCTATATTAATTTTTTTGTTCATATTCGTGTAATACAAATTACTTTTTGCCATTTTATCACAATGCAGTCATTTTTGCAAACTTTTTTCTAAAACTTGTCATATCCTTGGAAAATTCACAATATACATTAATTAAAGTTATGTGGTACAAACATTTAAATTGAATTAACATTGTAAATTTTAAAGGGAGGTATATAGATGGAAAGTTCAAATTTATATCAGGACATAGCAAAAAGAACTGATGGTGACATTTATGTTGGAGTTGTAGGTCCTGTTCGTACTGGTAAATCTACATTTATTAAAAATTTTATGGATTTACTTGTAATTCCAAATATTGATAATGAATACAAAAAAGAAAGAGCAAAAGATGAATTGCCTCAAAGTGCTGGTGGCAGAACTATAATGACAACTGAACCTAAATTTGTTCCAAATGAGGCTATTGAAATCACATTAGATGATAACTTAAAATTTAAAACTCGTTTAGTTGACTGTGTTGGCTATTTGGTCGATAATGCTATTGGATATTTAGAAGATGATATGCCAAGAATGGTTAAAACACCTTGGTCTGATGAAGAAATTCCATTTGAAACAGCTGCTGAAATAGGTACTAAAAAAGTAATTGAAGAACATTCAACAATCGGTATTTTAGTTACAACTGATGGAACTGTTACAGATATACCAAGAGAAGATTATATAAAAGCAGAAGAGCGTGTAGTTTCTGAATTAAAAGCTTTAAATAAACCATTTATAATTTTATTAAACTCAGAAACACCATCATCAGACTACACACAAGAATTAGCTCAAAAATTAACTGATAAATATAACACAAGTGTAATGCCTATAAACTGTGCAAATTTAACTATAAATGACATAAACACAATGTTTTCTAAAATTTTATATGAATTTCCAGCACAAAAAATTGCAATTAAGTTACCACGTTGGGTTGATGGATTAAGCTTCAATCATCCAATAAAAGTTGAGTTATTTAATGAAATTAAAGATGCATTCTCAAATGCAAATGTTTTAAAAGATATTTCAAGTTGTACACAAAAAATAGGTCAAACTGAAATGGTTTCTAGAAGTACTATTACAAACATTGAACTTGGTTCTGGTAATGTTAAGATTCAAATTGATGTAAAAGAAGATTTATTTTATAAAGTTTTATCAGAAATTACAGGTGTCAATGTTGAAAATGAAGGAGACTTATTTGGAATTATTACAGACTTATCTTCTGCTAAGAAAAAATATGATAAAATTGCATATGCACTAGAAGAAGTAAATGCAAAAGGCTATGGTATTGTTACACCTTCAATTGACGATTTAGTTTTAGCAGAACCAGAAATGGTTAAACAAGGTTCTCGCTTTGGTGTAAAGTTAAAAGCTACAGCTCCAAGCATTCACATGATAAAGACAAATGTAACTACCGAAGTTTCACCAATTGTTGGCTCTGAAAAACAATCTGAAGAACTTGTCAATTATTTACTTTCTGGTTTTGAAAATGACCCTAAACAAATTTGGGAATCAAATATCTTTGGAAAAAGTTTACACGAACTTGTTAATGAAGGCTTACAAACTAAACTTTCTAAGATGCCAGAAGATGCTCAAATGAAACTTCAAGAAACTTTGGAACGTATTGTTAATGAAGGTTCTGGCGGATTAATTTGCATTATCCTATAAAAAACTGAATTTGGGGACGGAGGAAAAAAACAGGTTTGAAAATAAACATTAATGTATATAAGTTTTAATTCAAACCTGTTTTTTTCCTCCGTCCCCAAATTCAGTTTTTTATTTATCTTCTTTCAAATTTTTTCTTCTCAACTGTCCACATGCAGCATCAATATCAGAACCAAGTTCTCTTCTAATAGTAGCCACAATTCCATGATCATTTAGATAATCTCTAAATTTCATAATATTCTCATTAGAAGACTTAGAATATGCACCGTTTTCAATCTTATTAATAGGAATCAAATTAACATGACACAACATCCCATGCAATAATTTAACCAACTCCTTTGCGTCTTCAAGATTATCATTATTATCCTTAGCCAAGGCATACTCAAAAGAAATCCTTCTATTAGTTTTAGCAATATAATCCTTGCATGCCTGCATCAATTCTTCAATTGGAAAAGCATTATTTACAGGCATCATACTACTTCTTTTTTCATTATTCGTAGCATGCAAAGAAATAGATAAAGTACATTGAATATTCTCATCAGCTAATCTATATATTCCAGGAACTAGTCCACTTGTAGAAACACTTATATGTCTTGCCCCAATATTTAATCCTTTTGGATTATTTATAATTCTAATTGCATTTACAACATTAGTATAATTGTTTAAAGGTTCACCAATTCCCATAAAAACGACGTTTGAAATTCTAACACCTGTATCTTGTTCAACAGCCAAAATCTGTTCAACAATTTCACCTGATGTCAAACTTCTTATAAAATTAATTCCTGTTGATGCACAAAATTTACACCCCATTTTACATCCAATTTGTGAAGATACACAAATACTGTATCCGTGATGATAACTCATTAATACAGTTTCTATTGCATTACCATCTAAAACATCAAATAAATACTTTATTGTTCCATCTTTTGACTCTTGTTTTCTTAAAATTTTATAATTACAAATTGTATAGTTTTCTTTTAATTTTTCTCTTAATGCCAATGATAAATTTGTCATTTCATCGAATTCTTTTACTTTTTCTTGATATAACCATTTAAAAATTTGCTCTGCTCTAAATGGCTTTTCTCCTATTTCTATTAATTCTTTTTTTAAATCATCTAAATCAAAGTCTTTAATATTTTTCATTTTATATCCCTTCTTTTATACAAATTCCTCCCAAACCAAATTAGCCAAATCTAGTCCTTTTCTAGTTAATCTAATATCATCTAGGTCCACTTCTAATAAGTCTTCTTCAACTAGTTTTTGTAATTCATTTCTAAACAAATAGATTGGATTTTCTCCAAATTTTTCTTCAAATTTAGAAATACTAATACCATCAATTTTTCTCAAACCTAGCATCATAAATTCTTTTTCCATATCAATTTTATTTTGAGTTTCTTCAATGTTTTTTATAGTTTCAAATCCGTTTTTGTTGTCAAAATTAACTTCAAAGTCATTTTTCATGTAGTTCTCAACATTTTTCTCATTATCTACATTCAAATATTCTTCTAAATTAGCCATATTCGCATATCTAATTCCATTCACATATGAATGTGCGGCAACTCCAAAGCCAACATATTGTTTTTGTTCCCAACAATTCATATTATGTTTTGATTCATATCCTGGTTTTGCAAAATTTGATATTTCATAATGTTTATATCCATTTAGTTCTAAGAAATTTTTCATATAATGATATTGTCTCCTTTCTTCTTCATCATTTGGTAATTTCATTTCACCACAATTTATTTTTTGTTCTATTTTAGTTCCTTCTTCTACTATTAGAGAATAAACTGATATATGTTTTGGTGATGGTTCTAAATTAACAACATTTTCTAAGCTATCTTTCAAAATTTCAATATCCTGTTCAGGAAGTCCTATCATTAAATCAACATTAATATTTTCAAATCCAACTTCATTTGCCCATTTATATGTGTCTAAAAATTGATTATAATTATGAATTCTTCCTATTTCTTTTAAAATACTATCATTTGTGCTTTGAAGTCCTATACTTAGTCTATTTATTCCACAATTTCTATACATTTGTAGATTATTTTTTGTTGTAGTTCCTGGATTCACTTCAATTGTGATTTCAATTTTTTCATTTACTATTCCTATGATTTCATATATTTTATCTAAAATTCTTTTTATAAGTTCTGGTTTTATTGCTGATGGTGTTCCTCCACCAATATAAATTGTACTTATAAAATTATTTTTCAACAATTGTCTATTTTCTTCAATTTCTTCTAATAATTTTTCAACATATTTTTCTTGCATTTCAAAACAATTTGAGTATGATATAAAATCACAATAGTCACATTTTTTTATGCAAAATGGTATATGTATATATATTCCAAGTTCCATTTTTAACTTCCTTTATAATTTATTTATATATCTTCTGCAATTTTTATAATTCTTTTTAATCTGTAATTTACTCCTGATTTTCCAAGTGGTTCTTTTAGTCTCTGCCCTAATTCAATCAAAGACATATCTGGATATTCTAATCTAAGCAAAGCAATTTCTTTCAAATTATCATCTAAATTATTAAATTTATTTGATTGTTGCAACTTTCTAATAGCATCAATTTGTTCAACAGATGCATTTAAAGTTTTATTCAAATTAGCAGTTTGACAATTTACAATTCTATTTACTTTACCACTCATTTCTTTTTGAACACGTATATCTTCAAATTTTAAAACAGTACTATTTGCACCAAATAACGCAATAATTGATGATATTTCTTCTCCATCTTTTAAATAAATTGATTTCTTATTCTCTAATTTTTTGCAATTTATATTACATTTTCTTAATATTTCATATAAAAATTCCATATTATCTTTTGTTGATAAATTTATTTCCAAATGATATGTTCTATTAGGATTATTTATTGAGCCCGCTCCTAAAAAAGCACCTCTTACAACCGCTTTTCTATAATTTTCATTTTCAAAATTTGCACTTTGAGTACCTAAATTATAATCTTTTATATTCAATTGATTATCTATAACTTCAACATCATCTATAAGATTTTTTATTTTAAAAGTAATAATAAATGACTTTCCATCAAATTCAATATCATTATCAATATTCAAATTTCTTAATAATTTAGAAAAACGATTTATATTATATTCACTTCCAGTTGCATATCTAACACTATTTTTTACAACTGTTGCATTTTTAGAAATTAAATATCCTATCAACTCATATTTCACTTCATCTTTTTTATTTAAATTACTTATTTTGCTAAGTTCTTCTTTTAAATCTGATGAAAAAGACATCTTATTACCCCCTCATTCTTGTAATTATAATTCTATCATTATCAAACAAATCTTTTTTTGAATAAGTCCCCTCAAATTTTTCTGCATTTTCAATGAGTTCAATAACATCAAATTTTTGGTCAAATCCAATTTCCAAACATAAATAACCATTGCATTTCAAATATTGATATGATTCATTTATGATTTTCTTATAAAAGTCTAATCCATCTTCTCCTCCATCTAATGCTATATAAGGTTCATTTTTCACTTGAATATCTAATTCTTTTATAACATTAGTTTTTATATACGGTGGATTAGATACAATTATATCAAACTTCTCTTCATTTAGGTTTGTAAACATATCTGAACTTATAAATGTTATTTGATTTTCTACATGATTGCTAACCGCATTCTTTTTAGCAATTTTCAAAGCATCATTACTTATATCAATTGCGGTAATTTCAGTCTGTGGCAAATATTTTGCAAGAGATACTGCAATTGCACCACTTCCTGTACATAAATCCAATATTTTTTTTGCATTGATTCTTTTAGCAATTTTTATAACCTCTTCAACTAAAATTTCAGTATCTTGCCTTGGTATCAAAACATTTTTATCAACAAAAAAATTTAATTTCATAAATTCTTTTTGATGTGTTATATGTTCTATCGGAATACCTTTTTTTAATATTTTTATTCCTTCAAAATATTGTTTTTCTTTATTTTTTTCTAAATCTTCCATATCATTTACAATTACATACTGTCTTGTTTCATTTAATACATATTGTATTAATAATCTTGATTTTAGTTTTGGTTCTTCTATATTTTCATTTTTTAATTCTATCATTCCCTTTTTTATTGCATCTGATATTGTCATATAATCACCTTCTTACATATAATATTTTACCATCATATTGATACTTTTGCAAATTTCTATAAAGTTTTTATATTATTTAAAATTCGAAAGATTTTCATATAATATAAAAAATGAGAATATCTAACAATTTTAACTGCATAGATTTCTCATTTTATATATTATCTTGCTGAATCCCCCGGATCAACTGGTCCTGTTGGAGCTGTTGGAGCTACCGAAGTTTTTTGAGCTGTTTTAGATGTTTGAACTTTGTCTTCTTCTTCCTTAGTAATTTCTTCTGAAACTTTTTTTACAACATCTGAAATAACTCTTTTTGGTCCTTTTGTAATAACATCTCTATCTATTTGATAAGTTTTTACTCCTTCACTTTTTTTTGCATAACTATTATATTCTTGTATATCAACAGCATTATATTCCAATATTTCTTTTACTATATGATCATATACTCTTTCTGAAATATAAGCCCCTCTATCTGTTACAATATTTTTAGCAGAATACAAAACATCTGGATTTGTATAATCTCTCATATTACTTCTTGATAAAAATTTATATAAATCTTGAATAGATTTTGAATCTTTATAATAATTTTCTTTTACAGGCTTATTTAATTTTTCATCATTCAAAGTTGCTTCTTTTAAATCTAAATATTGTAATATTTCTTTATCATTTGGATCATATGCTTTACACAATTCTTTTACATCTTCAAGATTTAAATTTTTGGCTTTATACATAAAAGCTGCATTCCAATCTCTTCTAACTTTTACAAGTTCAAATAAATTTAGATATTCATTTATTCTATCTAATAATTGTAAATATTTACCTATTTTTTCTTGATTTGTATTTTCTAAACTTTGTTCTCTTTGAATTGCATTATAACATCTATCTCTTTGTGCTTCTAATACAACTTTAACATTTATAGCAAATCCTTTTTCATTTAATTGAATATACTCATTTGTTAATTTTGCCAAATCACTGTTATTATCACTTTTTTCTAGTTTTTCTATTAAAAAGCTTCCAACTAATTCTCTTTTTATTTCTGGTTTTTTGTCAGCTTCTGTTATAAAATGTGTTATTTTTTCACCTTTTATAAAGCTTTCTTTTCTAACTTTGCTTGTTCTGTCTAACTGATTTAATATTTTTTCTCTTCTTTCAAGCCACTTTCTTTCTTGCGTTTTTTCTTTTAAATATTTTGATAGTTCTTCACCTTGTTCTTTTTTCATTTTTTCAATATCTTCTTCTGCAAAAAACATTTTCAATTTTCCTTCTCCATTATCTGCTACTGTCCTTTGAAATGTTTTTTCTTTGCTATCTTTATATGATATTAAATTTTTTCCTTCTACTGTGAATTCAAATGGTACACTTTCTTTTGCAAAATATTGATATAATTTGTCTACACTTTCAAATCCTTCTTTTCTTTCAAAGTTTTCACGAAATTGTTTTTCAAGAAATTGAATAATTACTCTAGACTTTTCTGTACGCCCTGCAAATTGATTTGATGTTGCCATTACTACATTTTCTTCTTTACCATTTAATTCATACTTTAATATTAATGCAACTATCCTTTTGGCTTTTTCTGTTTTTTTATTATCATCTAATTCTAATTCCCTTAAAATTAAAGTTGGTTTTTCGTGATTATTACTATCGAATATTTTTGTAGAATATAAAATACTATCAGTTTCTTTTGCTTTTTTATCTAATTTTTCATCTGTTTTTATTTTATTCATTTTTAACCCTCTCTTTACAAATACCTTTCTTATTATATATCATACTTAAATATTTTTTACAATGGTTTTTGAAAATAAAATCTAGTACTTGCACTTTTAAACCCTAAAGCACATATAATTTTATATATAAGATTTGGAGGTACATTTATGTTAGAAGCACTATGTAGTATCGGCATTTTCGGTTTTTTACAATTTTTAAAATCTGCTGTATTTGTAGTTGGTTATATATCTGGAAGCACATTATTTCCAGAACCACTAACAAGTGAAGAAGAAAAAATATATTTAGAACAAATGAAAAATGGCGACGAAGAAGCTCGAAACATCCTCATTGAAAGGAATTTAAGATTAGTTGCACATGTCGTAAAAAAATATTCAAATACAAAAGTAGATCAAGATGATTTAATTTCAATAGGTACAATTGGTTTAATTAAAGGAATAAATAGTTTTAATGTTGACAAAGGCTCTAAACTTAGTACATATGTTTCAAGATGTATTGATAATGAAATTTTAATGCATTTAAGAGCCACAAAAAAGTTAAATGCAGAAGTCTATCTAAATGAACCTATTGGAAAGGATAAAGATGATAATGTAGTTACTTTGCAAGAAGTTTTAGAAAATGATGATAAAAATATTGAAGATGAAGTTGATTTAAAAATGAAAGTCAAAAAACTTTATAAAAAAATAGGTGAAGTTCTTAAAGATCGTGAAAAAACTATTATAGAATTACGTTTTGGTCTTGATGGTCATAAACCAAAAACACAACATGAGATTGCTGAAATGATGGGAATTTCTCGTTCTTATGTTTCTAGAATCGAAACTAAGGCTATTGGAAAATTAAATAAAGAGTTTAAAGAATAGTATCTATAATATGCACAATAATTAAAAAATATTTTAACATAAAAAAAATTTTTTATCAAATTATAAAAATCAAAATAAAGTGAGAATAAATTATTAAAAATGAGATAAAATAATATAAATAATATATAATCAATTTTATATAAAACTTTTATATTTGAAACATTAATTTTTATATGTTAAACTATAAATAATCTAATTACTAAGTTATTAATTTACCCTGCATAGTGCGTGTAGACAGAATTTTTAGAACCTACAAGTTTGTAAGAGGAGCCCATTCTCAAAATATGGCGTGCATGCTTGCATTTATGTAAGAAGCCCATGAGTATTTTGGTAGGCATCCCACCTGTTTTTAGGAGCAGGTCCTTAAAAATTCAAGACATCTTACGGCTAAGGCGGGGAATTTTTATTTTTTATCATAATTGTAATATTTGATATACGTAAAAATTTTACAATTATTTTGTTTTATACATAAATTATTTCTAGTTAAAAAAAATTCATTGCATACATTTTGCATACATTCTCAAAAAATCGCAATAAAAAAAAGCCCTAAAATGGGCTAATTTATTGGTAGCGAAGGTGGGATTCGAACCTACGACCTGCCGGGTATGAACCGGATGCTCTAGCCAACTGAGCTACTTCGCCATCTGCATTGCGATATTTATTATACATTGAGTTTTTCATTTTGTCAAGAAAAAAATGCAAGAATTTTTAATTTCTTGCATTTTATTCACTACGTTCTTCTTCACCTATCATTTTTTCTTCATTTCCTAAATTAATTGATTTACTATTAGTCTCAATTTTTTCTGGTGATAATTCTGTTTTAATAATTTTTTTCTTACCTACTTTATCATCATGTTTTTGTACATCTTTTTCTAATTTTGATATATAATCTGTTCCACCATCTTCTCTTTCTTCTTTATATATCAATTGTAATCTCTCATTTATATAATCTTCACCTATATCTAATTTTCTTCCAAAAAATATTTCTTTAATAGTTTCTATCATTTCTCTTATTCCACTTTTTTGGCTAACATTTATTTCACTATCCATATTATTTTTTTAAAACTAATGTTTTAAATATTCACCTCTTTTTCTATATAAAATAAAAACTATTTACAGTATAACATATTTTAACATAGAAATCAACAGTTTTAGTAAAATTTTATGTTTACTGTTTTTAAAAATTTATAATTACATTTTTATATATTATAATTCAGCACTTTTAATAATATCCTTGATTTTCTCAACAACCTCATCTATTGTTAAATTAGAAGAATCAACAACAATAGCATCATCAGCCCTTTTCAAAGCTCCAAATTTTTTATGCATATCATTATAATCTCTCATTTTAACATTTTCTAATACTTCCTCGTAAGTAGTATCAATACCATTTTGTTTATTTTCTTCAAACCTTCTCTTAGCTCTAACTTCTTCACTAGCATCTAAATAAATTTTAACATCAGCATTTGGAAAAACAACTGTGCAAATATCTCTTCCCTCTACAATAACGTTTTTCCCAATTGCAAGACTTCTCTGTACTTCGACCATTTTTTCTCTTACAGGAATTATAGAAGAAATTTGTGAAACAATTGAAGTAACCTCTTTTGTTCTAATATCTCTACTAACATCTTCACCATTCAATAAAACAATGTCTTTATCCCCTGTATTGTCAATTTTAATATCTATGTCATTTGCTATTTTTATTATTTTTTCTTCATCTTTTAAATCTACATTTTCTTTTAATGTTTGCAATGCAACACATCTATATGTTGCTCCTGTATCTAAATTTAAGAAACCTAATTCTTTTTCAATTCTTTTTGTTACAGTTCCCTTTCCGCTTCCTGCTGGTCCATCAACTGCTACTATCATTTTATACAACCTCCATTATTTTTATTTATTATATCAAAACATATATTTTTGTCAATTATTTTTATATTTATTTTGAAATTATATTTATGTCATAATTCATTGAATTTTAAAGTTTATTGCATGAGTTAATATATCAATATTTTTAGTCAAAAACATATCTGTGGTCTACCATTAGGTCTTTGACTTTAAATATTGATATATTAACTCATGTAATACTCTTTCATATTTAATAAACCGTAATTCAAAATATTTTTTTATACATACACACCTAAAATCTAAAAACTGTTTTTTTCCTCCGTCCCTAAAAACAGTAGCAAAAAATAAAAAAATTAATACAATACTAAGAGGTGATTAAATTGGCATATTCAGAAAGAGAACTATTAGCAAGAATGATACAATGTGAAGCCGGTGGTGAAGGAGATAATGGAATGAAAGCAGTAGCATCAGTAATAATGAATAGAGTAAATGTGCCAGTTGGTGAATATTCAAGAGTATCCCAAAATGGAAACATACGAAATATATTATTTCAAGAAGGTCAATTTGACTGTGCACGAGAAACAATAAGAAATCAATATAATCCTCAAAACATATATAATATGAACCCAACAGAAGAACATTTTTACATTGCTGATTGGGCACTTTCTGGAAATCGTCTTCAAGAAGCAGGAGAGTGTTTATGGTATTTGAATCCATTTAAGCCAACATGTGATACTACATTCCCCAAAAATGGCTCTGGAACTTTCCATACAAGAATAACTAACCATTGTTTTTACAGACCCACCACTTCTTATTCTAATACTTAAACTTGATTAGTAAAAAATTTTTAATATGAAAGGATAAAATTTTATGAATGAAAATTTAAATGAAAAAAGAAATGTTGTTACAAACAACCAATCCCCTGAAATCTTAACTAATAACATATATACTCCTGCATTTCTAAGAGAACAACTTGGGAAATTAGTAAGAGTTGAATTTTTAATTGGTACAAATAACTTAACAGACAGAACAGGTATATTAGAAGATGTTGGAGTAAGTTATATTTTATTAAGGTCAATTGAAAGTGGAAATTTACTTTACTGTGATATTTATTCTATTAAGTTTGTATCTATCGCAGAATATCCATACAGACCTGGCATGTACAATTATTAAAAACTGCTTGAATTTTGATGTATAATGATGTATAATTCTACCATAATAAAAATGGAGGTACAAAATGGAAAAACTAGTTATAAAAGAATTATACAAAAACACAGAAAACTATATTAATAAAGAAATAACATTAGAAGGATGGGTTAGAACAGTAAGAGATTCAAAAACATTTGGATTTATTGAAATTAATGATGGAACATTTTTCAAAAATGTTCAAATCGTTTTCACTGATAAATTATCAAACTTCAACGAAATCTGCAAACTTACAATAAGTTCTTCAATAAAAGTTACAGGAACACTTGTAAAAACAGAAAATGCAAAACAACCTTTTGAAATCCAAGCTACAAGCATTGAAATAGAAAGCTTATCAGATAGCACATATCCACTTCAAAAGAAAAAACACTCATTTGAATATTTAAGAACAATTGCACATCTTCGTCCAAGAACAAATACTTTTAATGCAGTATTTAGAGTTAGAAGTAGCTTAGCTTATGCAATACACAAATTCTTCCAAGAAAGAGGTTTCGTGTATGTTAATACACCTTTATTAACAGGAAGTGACGCAGAAGGTGCAGGAGAAATGTTCAATGTTAACTCTTTTGATTTAACAAATATACCTAAAACAGATGATGGAAAAATTGATTTTTCAAAAGATTTCTTTGGAAAACCTGCTCATTTAACAGTTAGCGGTCAATTAAATGGCGAAACTTTTGCAGAAGCTTTTAGAAATATTTACACTTTTGGTCCTACTTTTAGAGCTGAAAATTCTAATACTGTAAAACATGCTGCTGAGTTTTGGATGGTTGAACCTGAAATATGTTTTGCAAATTTAAATGATTATATGGATTTGGCTGAGGAAATGATTAAATATATTTTCCAATATGTTTTAGATAATTGTCCAGAAGAGATGGAATTCTTTAATAATTTTATTGATAAAGGTTTATTGGAAAGATTAAATCATGTTATCAATTCTGATTTTGTTAGAATTTCTTATACTGATGCAGTTGCTGAACTTGAAAAACATAATGATGAATTTGAGTATAAAGTTAGCTGGGGTATTGATTTACAAACAGAACATGAAAGATATTTGTGTGAGCAAATATTTAAAAAACCTGTTTTTGTTACAGATTATCCAATGGATATAAAAGCTTTCTATATGAAACAAAATCCTGATGGAAAAACTGTTGCAGCTGCCGACCTTTTAGTTCCTGGTATTGGTGAAATTATTGGTGGTAGCCAAAGAGAAGAAAATTATGATAAATTATTAAATAGAATGAAAGAATTGAATATGCCTGTCGAAAATTATGAATGGTATTTGGATTTAAGAAAATATGGTAGTTGTGTTCATTCTGGTTTTGGTCTAGGTTTTGAGAGAGCTATTATGTATTTAACTGGTATGCAAAATATTCGTGATGTTATTCCTTTCCCTAGAACACCAAAAAATTGTGAATTTTAAAATTTGGGATTGAAGTCTATATCTTCAATCCCTATTTTTTATACTACAAAAAAAGGATTAAAGACATATCTCTAATCCTAATTTTTTATTAAAATTTTTTAATTAATTCATTTATTGAAAATACTTCTTTTTCCCCTGTTTTTGAAGTCTCTAATTCATATTTTCCATCTTCAAACTTCTTACCCATAACAATCATATAAGGAGTACCCAAAGCATAAACATCATTAATTCTATTACCCATATTTAGATTTTCTCTATCATCAATAATAGCATTAACACCACTATCTTGAAGCTTATTATATAATTCAAACGCTTTTTCCTTATTTTCATCACTATATATAATTTGAACTTTATAAGGAGCAATATTCTCTGGTATTGCAAACCCTTTAACCCTATCATTTTTAACAATAATATTGTTTTCAATTGTTGTTGCAATTATTCTTCCAAGACCAATTCCATAACATCCCATATAGTATGGCTTGCTTTGACCATTTTCATCTTGATATGTTAATCCCATTGCCTCTGAATATTTTGTTCCTAATTCAAAATTATTTCCCAATTCAACAGAATTATATTCCTTCATGTCTTCTAGTTTTAAACCTTGTAATCTATCAATAAACGTCTCTTTATCCTCAAAATCTAAAACTTCTTTATTTATACCAACATTTTTTTCTTCGTTATATAAAATAATATCTTCACCCAATTTTGTGATAGCTTGAAATTCTTCTGAAACTCTTCCTCCCATTGTTCCACCATCACTTACAACTGGAATAATATTAATACCAATTCTTTTGAAAATGTTCATATACACATCATGCATTTTTTCAAAGTTTTTATGCATATCCTCTTGTGTTTTATCAAATGAATATGCATCCATCATTACAAATGTACGAGGTCTAAATAAATATCCTCTTGCCCTAATTTCTTTTCTGAATTTTTCTCCAATTTGATAATATGTTGCTGGTAAGTTTTTATATGATAATAGTCTATTTGAACCAAATATTGTAGCACATTCTTCTGCTGTTGGTGCTAAACCATAATCTCCTAAGTTATTGCTCATATTAAACATTATATCAGATTCTTTTGTATATACATCCCATCTTCCTGATTGCTCCCATATTTTTCTTGGTTGTAACTTTGGAAATTCAGCTTGTATACAATCTGCTTTGTCTAATTCATCAATAATTATATTTTCTACTATTCTTTCCATTTTTGTCCATATGTTTCCATATCCAAAAATTCCGCTTTCAAATTGATATAATTCTCCTAGCTTCATTAATATATCTTGTCCAGAATAATTTTTATCTACATCATTGAAGTTTATTTTCTTTGGGTTTAATTTACTTAATTTCATTTTCTTCTATTCCTTCTTTCTCTACACTTTCAACTAAATCATCTATTACAATTTGTTGATTTTCATCTAGTTTATATCTTGGAAGCTCTGGTAAATCATTTAATGATGTATAACCAAACATTTTTAAAAATTCATTTGAAGTTACATATGTCATTGGTTTACCTGGTAAATCTGATTTTCCAGCTTCTTGTATCAATCCATATTCTAACAATTTATAAATACATGCATCTGCACTAACTCCTCTTATAGACTCTATTTCAGCCCTTGTTATTTTAGGATTATATGCAATTATTGCCAATGTCTCCATTGATGCATTTGATAAATTTGGTTTTGATCTTTTATCTAATATTGGATATATGTATTCATATATTTCCTTTTTTGTACATAATTGATAGCTATCTTCTACCTTTATAATTTCTATTCCTCTTTTTTCTGCCTTATAATCTTCTTGCATTGAAATTATTATGTTTTCTAAGTCTTCTTTGGGCATTTCTAGTGAAATCATTAGTTCTTTAATGCTTACTTGTCTTCCTGCTGCAAAAAGTATTGCTTCAATTATGGACTTTATTTTTTCTATTTCCATAATTATATCATTCCTATCTTTTTAATTCACTTCTTTATTATCACATTATTTTGGCTTTATGTCAATATTTGGAATTTATTTTTTTGCTTTTTTGTTGCTAATTTGGGTATTTTATGATAATATTATTTCAAATTAAATCGGAGGTATTTCATATGAGCGAAGAAAAAAAGAAAATTGAAATTGTTAATGGTGATGGTTCTAATTTAGATATCTCAAATGTATATGATCATTTAAATCCTGCAAAACCTAAATCTAGTGATGATAAGCCTAAAAATATTGTGATTCCAGAAGAACATAAGAACGCTGATAAAAAATAACTTTTATATACAATAATTTATTGAGAGCAAATTTGTTAGTTTGTTCTCAATATTTTTTTGCTATTTTTTAACATTTGTGTTATAATTATAATAACCAATTAAAAAGTTACCTTAAAAGCACATACGGAGGACACAATGGAAGAAAAAAATATTGATACTTATTTAACAGATTTACAAACACTTATTTCCGAAACAACTAAAACACATCAGTATACTCATACTAGTGAAATTAGAACACTTTCTCAAAAGATATTAGCAATGAAACTTAACGATGATTTCCTGATTAAAGATCTTGATGCTGAACAGAAAAAAACATTAGACCTTGCTTTAATTTTAGCTAATTTTTAACTATTAATATTTAAGGTAATTTTGGTATTAAGGGAAAGGAGCATATCTCCTTTCCCGCTTTTTTTATTATTATAATCAAATTTTATACTATATAAAAAAATTTTCTGTAAATCACTTGCCAAAAGTTGAAATATATGATAAAATAAGCAATGTTATAATGAAAAAAAGACTAAAAGGAGGTGCAAAACACATGCCAAATATCAAATCAGCAAAAAAAAGAGTTAAAGTAATTGAAAAGAAAACTTTAAGAAATAATATGATAAAATCTGCATATAAAACAGCTATTAAAAAATTCGAACAAGCTATTGAAGCTGGAAATATTGAAGAAGCTAAAACATTATTCTCAGAAGCTACAAAAAAAATCGATCAAGCTTGTACAAAAGGTGTTATTGTTAAAAATACAGCAGCTAGAAAAAAATCTAGTTTATCAAAAAAATTAAACGCAGCTATGGCTTAGGCAAAAAATGAAAATTATGCATAGTTTTTGTTTTAAAAAAGAATTTCTATATAATGTAGAAATTCTTTTTTATAACTATAAGATATATTATATTTTTTTACTTGAATCATATAAACTATCTGCACATATATCTATATCTTCTCCCCAAGAAATAGTACCATATTTAATATCAACTTTATAAAAAAAATTAATATCTCTTAATTTTTTAAATATTCCTCTATTCAAATATGGCTTCATATCTTTTATTCTTTTTTCATTGTTATCAAATGTTAATAATAGTTTATAATCTTCTAATGGTTCTACTTTTATAATCTCTTTCATAAAAAAATCTCCTTTTTCTAATTTAGAGGATTTATATTATATAATATTTCACTATTTTTTGCTAATTACCAATTTGCATTTAATTCCTCCTTTCTATTATAGCATTTTTTTTATTTTTTCACCCCTTTTTAAATAATTTTTATTTTGAAAATTTTAATGTTTTCAACTTTAAAATACTAATAGCACAAATTTCCATTGATGTTTATCTTCTCAAATGCTATCATTTATATAGGTGATGCATATGTTAAAAAAAATATTTGATAGCTTTAAAAATCTTGATAAAATAACAAAATTAATTATGAGTCAAGGTCTAAAATTTTGCTTTTTTATTTGCATAATTTCTTTTATTATACTTATTACATACAACTTTTCATTTACAATTCCAGTTCTCTTTACTATTGGTTTCATACTATTTAAATTAAGCTTAATTTGGGGAATTGAATTTATTATTTGTGGCTTTGTTGTTGACGGCATAAAAAAACAAATTATATAGAAATAAGGATTGAAGAAACTCCTCAATCCCTATTTTTATTTATTCAATTCTGCCAAAAACATCTCATTCAACATTTTTGGATTAGCCTTACCCTTTGTTTCCTTCATAGCTTGACCAACCAAAAATCCTAATGCTCTATCTTTTCCAGCTTTATAATCCGCAATTGATTGTGGATTTGCTTCTAGAATTCTAGAAACAACCTCTTTAATTGCACCTTCATCAGAAATTTGAATCCATCCTTTTTCTTTTATTATATCTTCTGGGTCTCTTGGATTTTCAAATAATTCTGTTAATACTTTTTTACCAATACTTGAACTAATTGTACCTTTATCAATTAGAATAACTAATTTTCCTAATTGATTTCCGTCAAATGGTATAGCAATTGGTTCTGTTTCAGTTTCATTTAGAATTCTTGATATATCTGATATAATCCAGTTGTTTACTGCTTTTGGATTATTACATACTTTTATTGCACTTTCAAATAAATCTGATAAATATTTTGATGCAGTAATAATATTTGCATCTTTTTCAGATAATTCATATTCTTTCAAATATCTTTCCTTTCTTGATTCTGGTAATTCTGGTAAAGTTTTCTTGATATTTTCTATATACTCTTCTGAAAGTTTTATTGCAACTAAGTCTGGGTCTGGGAAATATCTATAATCTTGTGCATCTTCTTTATCTCTCATTGAAAATGTTTTTCCAGATACATCATCCCATCTTAATGTTTCTTGTTCTACTTTTCCACCGTCTTCTAATACATCGATTTGTCTATCTATTTCATATTCAATAGCTCTTGTAATACTTCTAAATGAGTTCATATTTTTCATTTCTGTACGTGTTCCAAAAGGTGTTCCAGGTTTATGAACAGATACGTTAACATCTGCTCTTAATGATCCCTCTTGCATTTTACAGTCTGAGACTTCAATATATTCTAGTATTGATTTTAATTTTTTTAAATATTCCTCAACCTCTTCTGCACTTCTTAAATCTGGCTCAGAAACCATTTCTATCAAAGGAACTCCTGCTCTATTTAAATCTACTAAACTTCCTCCACCAAAGTCATCGTGATTTAGTTTTCCAGCATCTTCTTCTATATGAATTCTTAGTAATCTAATTTTCTTTTTACCTTCTGATGTTTCAATTTCAATATATCCGTGTTCACATAGTGGTTTATCAAATTGAGATATTTGATAAGATTTTGGTAAGTCTGGATAATAGTAATTTTTTCTATCATTTTTGCTGTCTCTTGATATTTCACAGTTTGTAGCTAACCCTGCTTTTACTGCATATTCAACAACTTTTTCGTTTAATACTGGTAGTGTTCCAGGCATTGCCATACAAATTGGACATACATGTGTGTTAGGTGCTGCACCAAATTCTGTTGGACATGAGCAGAATATTTTTGTTTTTGTTGAAAGCTCTGCATGGACTTCTAGTCCTATTACAACTTCATAATCACTTCTTGACATCTATTTTTTCCTCCTTTTTTTTACAACAATCAACACTAGTATAAATACTAATATTATTATGCTAATTGGAAATATTTTTTTTATAGTATCTTTTACATCATTTATTCGTTTATATTTTTTAATTTTTTGAAGATCTGTTAAATTTTTAGATGTACCATCTTCACAATTTATTTGAATATATATAGGAATATTATTTGTTGCTACAATTTTTATGTTTTCAAAATCTGTATCACTTCCTTCATCTCTAGGAATAGAGGCATAATAAGTTCTTTCATTTCCATTATTATCTTCTATTACGATAAGAGGAGTACTATAAGCTAATAAGTTAATTGTTTCAGTATATTTATAAATATTGTCATTTGTCTCAAACTCTGTTCTTTTATAATGATCAATATACTGTGAAAATAGCTTTTTATCTCTATTTTGATAAATATAACTATCTAGATATAAAGTAAGGTTATTATTTCCATTAGAATTTAATAGTTCTATTTCTATTGTAACTTTTCCCTTTTCATATCCAGTATAGCCAGCATAGCTATTAGGAATTTTTATATTTAAAATAAAAACAATTATTATTAACACTAACAAGCATTTAATATATTTTTTCATTTTTAATCTATTTTCCTTCCATATTATTATTTTTTGAATTCTGGTTTATAATTCTCTCTAAATTTAATTTTTTGTTCTAATGTATATGCTGCATTTAAAATAGTTTCTTCTTGGAATCTGTTTCCAATTAATTGCATACCAATTGGCATTCCTTCTTTGTCAACACCTACTGGTATTGATATTCCTGGAAGTCCTGCAATATTTACAGATACTGTACAAATATCTGCTAAATACATTTCTAATGGATTGTTTGATCTTGAACCAATATCAAATGCTACTATTGGAGATGTTGGTGTTAAAATAACATCATATTTTTCAAATCCCTTATTAAATTCGTTCATAACTAATGTTCTAACTTGTTGTGCTTTTTTGTAATATGCATCATAATATCCTGATGATAATACATATGTTCCAAGGATTATTCTTCTTTTTACTTCTTCTCCAAATCCTTCACTTCTTGATTTTTTATATAATTCTTTTAGGTTACTATATTCTGGTGTTCTATATCCATAACGTATTCCGTCAAATCTTCCTAAGTTTGAGCTTGCTTCTGCACATGCAATTATATAATATGTTGCTAATGAGTATTTAGCAATATCTAGTGAAAACTCTTCAACTTCTGCTCCAAGTTCTTTGTATTTTTCTATTGCTTTTTGTAATGTTTCTTTTACTTCTTCATTTATACCTTCACCAAAGAATTCTTTTGGAACTCCTATTTTTAGACCTTTTACATCATTTTTTAGTGCTTTTGTGTAATCTTTTTTAGGCATTTCTGCTGATGTTGTATCTTTTTCGTCATGTCCTGCTATTAGATTTAAAAGCATTGCACTATCTCTTACGTCTTTTGTTATTGGACCGATTTGATCAAGTGATGATGCAAATGCAACTAGCCCATATCTTGAAACTAGTCCATATGTTGGTTTTAACCCTACAACTCCACAGAAGCTTGCTGGTTGTCTTATTGAACCACCTGTATCTGAACCAAGTGCCCATGGAACTAAGTTTGCTGCAACTGCTGCTGCAGAACCTCCAGAAGAACCTCCTGGTACTTTATTTAAATTCCAAGGATTTCTTGTTTTCTTAAAATATGAATATTCTGTTGAACCTCCCATAGCAAATTCGTCCATGTTTAGTTTTCCTAAATCTATCATATTTTCTGCATTTAATTTTTCAACAACTGTTGCATCATATGGTGAAACAAAGTTTTCTAACATTTTAGAACTACATGTTGTTTTTACACCTTTTGTACACATATTGTCTTTTATTCCTATTGGAATTCCTGCAAAATCTCCACCGACTTCTCCATTATCTATTTTTTCTTGTACATCTTTTGCTTGTTCTAATGCTTCATCTGTTAGTGCTGTAACAAATGCTTGTACATCTTTTTCTTTTTCATTTATTCTGTCTACATATGCTTTTGTTATTTCTGTTATTGTAAGTTCTTTGTTTTTTATTTTTTCTTGCAATTCATGTACTGTTAATTCTGTAATATCCATCACATTTTCTCCCTTCACTCTTGTTATTTAGAATGTCCTTTGGGGACGTTTAGTTTATAACTTTTGGTATTTTGAACATATGTTGTTCCTCTGATGGTGCATTTCGTAATAATGCTTCATTATCTTCAAATACTTTAATTTCATCTTTTCTAAAAACATTTTTCTTTTCATTTGCACCAACTGTTACATCAAGTCCATCAACAGGTGCATTGTTTACTACTTCTGCAAAGTCTAATATGTCTTGTAAATTAAGTGCATATTTTTCAATTTCTTCGTCTTTAATTTCCAAATCTGCTAATTTGGCAATGTGTAATATTTCTTCTTTACTAACTTTCACCTTATCTCTCCTCCTTAAAAATCCATTTTATTATATACTCAAATGCGTAAAATTACAATAATAAAATAAAAAATTTGACATATAATAAAATATGAGTTATAATACACTCAAGACGTCGAAGTAGTTCTAAAAACAAAAGTAATAAAAAAGACTAGGAGCCTTCCATAGCATTCCTAGTCTTTTTCTTTTTGTCTAATCCCCTAAGTTCTTTACAATTAAGTAAATCAAATAAAGTTTCAACACTTTGAGTAGTTCCTTCAACAAAAGTAACCTCCTCCCTGCCACTAAGCAAGTTAGCAAGTATATATTGACTTATTTGTATATTTTTGTCAAGAACTATCGAATACTATCTTATATAATAAACACTATTTTTTTATAATTTCAATGTGCACATCTCTTAATTGATCTCTTCTTACATTGCCAGGAGCTCCCATCATCAAATCCTGAGCCTTACTATTCAATGGGAACGCAATAACTTCTCTGATAGTCTCTGAATTTGATAAAAGCATCAACATTCTATCAATACCAGGTGCAATTCCTGCATGAGGTGGAGCACCAAATTGGAATGCTGTATATAATGCACCAAATTTTGTTTTTACTTCTTCCTCTGTGTAGCCAGCCATTTCAAATGCTTTCAACATTATTTGAATATCATGATTTCTTACAGCACCAGAAGAAAGTTCAATTCCATTACAAACTATATCATATTGATATGCAAGTATTTCTAATGGATTTTGATTTTCTAATGCTTCCAAACCACCTTGTGGCATTGAGAATGGGTTATGGCTAAATGCCAATTTATCGTGGTCATCTAACTCAAACATTGGGAAGTCAATTATCCAACAAAATTGAAATACATCTTTATCTATTAAGTTTAATCTATTTCCTAATTCAGTTCTAATTTGTCCTGCAAGTTCTGTTGCTCTTTTTTCATTATCAGCAATAAAGAATATTGTATCATTTTGTTTTAAATTTGCTAATTCTATTAATGTTTTCTTTAAGTCATCTGGAATAAATTTATCAATTGGACCTTTGAAGCTCATATCTTCTTGTACTTCTAAGTATCCAAGGCCTTGCATTCCAATTGACATTGCATATGATAACATCTTTTCGTGAAAACCTTTTGACATATGGCCTTCAACTTTTATTGCTCTTACAGTTCTATCAATAAATGGTTTAAATGTACATTTTTGGAAGAAATCTGATAAATCTATAATATATAATGGATTTCTTAAATCAGGCTTATCTGAACCATATTTAAGCATTGCTTCTTTGTATGTTATTCTTGGAAATGGATATTTTGCAATTTTTTTATCAGAGAATTTTTTAAAAGTATTGTACATTACAGATTCCATTACTTGAAATACGTCTTCTTGTGTTGCAAAACTCATTTCCATATCTAATTGATAAAATTCACCTGGTGCTCTATCAGCTCTAGCATCTTCGTCTCTGAAACAAGGTGCAATTTGAAAGTATTTATCAATTCCAGAAACCATTAACAATTGTTTAAATTGTTGAGGGGCTTGTGGTAATGCATAAAATTTCCCAGGATGTAATCTACTTGGTACTAAATAATCTCTTGCTCCCTCTGGTGATGAACTTGTAAGTATTGGTGTTTGAACTTCTAAAAAACCTTGTTCTTGCATTTGATTTCTTAAAAATTGTAAAACTTGTGCGCGAAGCTTTAAATTATTTTGTAGTCTTTCATTTCTTAAATCTAAATATCTATATTGTAATCTTAAATCTTCTCTTATCTCTTGGTTTGTGTTAATTTCAAAAGGAATATTTTTAGTTCTTTTTCCTAAAACTTTAATCTCTTCAATTTTAATTTCAACAAGACCTGTTTTTAATTTTGGATTTACTGTTTCTTCATCTCTCTTTTTTACAGTTCCATAAACTGTAACTGTTGATTCTATTGGAATATGTGATGCAAAATCAACATCTTTTGCTTCTCCTGATGTTACAACTTGTGTTATTCCATACATATCTCTAATGTCTAAAAATACCAACCCTCCTAAATCACGGATAGTTTGCACCCATCCAGCAATTCTGACTTTCTTTCCTACGTCTTCTAGACTGATTTCATTACAAGTATGTGTTTTGTACTCATTCACTTTTATCTACCTCCTACTTTTTCTTCTATACAGTAGGACATCAAAAAACGCCCACTGCATAATTGCAGGGACGAAATAATTCCGCGGTACCACCCAGCTTGAAAATACTTGCTTAGCAAATATTTTCCACTTTATAAAAATTGCTCCAATGTGTTTCACAATTTAGGTTGACCTTAAAGGGCTTTCAGCCGGTGACCCTTTTTCTCTTTCAGTTACTTCTAATTGCTTTGTATTGTTATAACGCAATATATTTTTATTATTATGTTACTTATTTTAGCACCTTATTCATTTATTTGTCAATAAAATTTTTAAATTTTATTAAAATACATTATTAAATTCTCGATTGTTTCTTTATCTTTTTTAGAAAGTTTATCAAAACCTGCTAAGGAATATTCCATACTTTTATTTTCTTTTATATTCAGATATTCACTAAAAACTTGGTCTAAACTTATTTGAAAAACATTACAGATTTTTATTAATACTTCGTATGATGGTTTTGATTTATCTTGTTCTATGTCACTTATATATCTAACTGATACTTCTATTTCTTCTGCTAATTTTTCTTGTGTGTATCCATTACTTTTTCTTATTTTTTGAATATTTTTTCCAATTTTTATTAAACTTGTTTTTTTCATTTATATCACCTAACTTTTTGTTTATATTATCAAATTTTTCTAATTGTATAAACGATATATATTTGTATGTTGTACGTTATTAGTTCTATTTAAAATTTTTTAAATATTCATTTAATAAATTATCTAATTCTTTTCTTTTATTTTCAAATTCTTGTTTTTCTCTATTTTTTATCATTTTCTCTATATCTTGTAATAAATCAGATATTTGTTCTTTTAAACATTTCACTTATACCACCTCATCATTTGTGTTCCTTTTGTAGTCTTATTTTATACATTATTTACCAATATGTCAATATTTATTTTAACATTTTGGTAATTATACTCTATCAAAAAATTCCTACTATCCTAAAATATTTTATTAATTTTATGAATTATTTTCGTATTTTATATTGGCTTATTTCATTTTTATTTATAAAATCTTATTACAAAAGTAAGAAAAAAATACAAAGGAGAGAAAAGAAAAATGAGAAAAACCAAAGGTATTACTTTGATTGCGTTAGTGATTACAATCATTATTTTACTAATATTATCTGGAATTTCAATATCAGCACTAACAAATCAAGGACTATTTAAAAATGCAAAATTAGCAAAAGAAAAAGCAGAAAAGGAACAAAAAAAAGAAACATCTTTATTAGATCAATATGAAAGTGAACTTAATAAATATATTGAAAATGGAAGATGGGATGGAAAAGTAAATAAACCAGAATTAATGACTGGTATGAGTGCAATAAAATTTACAGACCCAACTAATTCAGCAGAAGGAACAACAGTTGATACAACAAGTAATGACACAGAATGGTATAATTATGAAAACAAAAAATGGGCAAATGCCAAAACAGAAGATGGAAGTATGTGGGTATGGATACCAAGATATGCGTATAGAATCCACAAAGAAAATGGTGTAGAAACACAAAAATTTGATGTCGTATTTTTAGTTGGATTAACAGATACTTATTATGATGAAAATGGAAAATTACAAACAGCTCAAAGACAAACATCAGAAGATCAAACAATAGTAACAAATGGAGATACTTACACAGTTCATCCAGCTTTTACGAATGAAAGTAGCATAAACTATGCAAATGGTGGATGGGATGTAGAATTAGCAGGAATATGGGTTGCAAAATTTGAGGCAGGATATGCATCAGGAAATAATAGTGCAACAGTAAAAGCAAGTTCAGTAAATTATAGTCAAGATACAGCATATGTCCCAGCAGTAGAAACAGGAACAACAACTAAAACAGCAACTGCTAGAAACTGGTTAGATGGAGAATATGGATCAACAACAACAGCAATAAAATATCCAACATTTCAAGGATTAACATACTCAATGAATTATATAAATCATAATGATGTATATAGAATTTCAAAAGTATTAACAGAAAGCGGAAATATATATGGATTAAGTAGTAATTCAACAGATAGTCATTTGATGAAAAACAGTGAATGGGGAGCAGTATCATATTTAAGTCAAAGCAAATATGGATTAGATGGAACAGAAATAGTAATAAATAGTGTATATTTAAATAATACAACAAAAAGCATATATGCAGTAACAGGATGTGCATCATCAACAGCAGATGCAAGTGCAGTTAGTACAACAATAGGAGCACTAAATAATAGAACTCAATCAGGTGTATATGTATGGAAACAAAAAAATGGAATAGGTGCAAGCTCAACAGGAACAATATATGGAATATATGATATGTCGGGTGGAACTTGGGAAAAAACGGCATCAATTGTAAACAACGGAGATAGTAGTTTAACAACATATGGAAGTCAAATTATGAAAGAATTAAATAATGGTGGTAGTACAAAGTATATAACAGTATATCCACATGATTCTAGTAAAGATAATACATCAATATCAAATACATCTGCAAATCTAAGTATTGCAAGTCAAACAAATTATGCGAGAAATAAAAAGATTTATGGAGATGGAATAAGAGAAACATCAACAGCAGGAACAGAACAAAACGCATGGTACTCAGATTATTCTTACTTTGCAGGTTTACAAGTTCCATTTTTTGTACGTGGTGGCTCTTATGGCGGTATTTCTGGTGTGGGCTTATTCTCTTTTCTTCGTAATGCTGGTGCTAGCGGTTATGATGCTGGCTTTCGCTCAGTGCTTGTATCTTTATAGTGATGTTAAAAGAGTGTTAAAATATAATATAAAAAAAGTCCAAGTTTTAATAAAAAAAGACTTGTACTTTTTTTAATTTATTATTATAATATAAAAGAAATAGCAAGAATCAAAAAAATGCCTATGTCATATACAAAAATCAATTAATAATGACATAAGAAAGGAATGGATTAAAACGAAAACAGAAAGAATAAATGAAAATAATGAAAAAGATAAGCAAACAAAAGAAGTGGAAAAAATAGAAAAAATACCACAAATAAGAAAATATGAAATGAGGCAAGATACGAAGGAGAAAAACAAACAATTGAGAGAGCAAAAACAAGAATTAAAAACTCAAACTAAAAATACTAGAACAAAAATCACTCCACAACAAGCATATGAAATGCAACAATCAAGCTCAAGCTTAAAAGTAAAAATGATCTTTAAATCAGAAAAAGAAAAAGTCAAAGAATTTAAGCAAGGATTGAGTTCAAAAAAAGGATGTGCTAAATATGAAAAGCATTTGGAAGATGTAGCAAATATGTCTAGAATGTTAAATTATACACAAAAGAATCAACAAGATAATAGTGAACATAGTGGAAGATAAAAATAAAAAATACCAAGGAGGAAATAAAAATGTACATATTTAACAAAATAACGGTAAACCCACAATTACCAAAAAGAATAGGAAAATTAGCAGAAATATCAAATAATTTATGGTGGTCATGGAATACAGAATTTTTAAGGCTATTTAAAATAATAGATAGAGATTTATGGGAAACATGTGAAAAAAATCCAGTAAAATTCTTAAAGAGAGTATCACAAGACAGATTAGAGGCAGTTGCAACAAACACAGAATTTTTAAAAGAATATGATAGACTAGCAAAAGAATTCGATGACTATATAACAAGCAAAAATACATGGTTTTCAAATAAATATCCAGAAAATAAAAAAGATTTAATAGCATACTTTTCAGCAGAATATGGATTGGACCAAACAATACCAATATATTCAGGTGGACTTGGAATACTATCAGGAGATCACCTAAAATCAGCAAGTGATTTGGGTATTCCGCTAGTTGCAGTAGGCTTATTATATAAAAATGGATATTTTCATCAAAAAATAAATGGATATGGAGATCAAGAAACAGAATATAATAATATAGAATTAAGCGATTTACCAATAAATCTAGTAAAAGATGAAAATGGTGAAGACTTAAAAATAAATGTAAAATTTGAAAAAAGAAAAGTATATTTAAAAGTATGGCAAATAAATGTAGGAAGAATTAAATTATACTTATTAGATTCTGATATAGATGAAAACTCACCAGAAGATAGGGAAGTAACTTTAAAACTATATGGTGGAGACCAAGAAATGAGAATAAAACAAGAAATCGTTCTTGGAATGGGAGGAACTAACTTATTGACAAGAGCATTAGGTTTGAATCCAACTGTATACCATATGAATGAAGGACATTCTGCTTTCTTAATATTAGAATTAATCAAAAACATAATAAAAGAAAAGAAAGTATCATTTGAAGTTGCAAAAGATATAGCAAGCTCAAAAACAGTATTTACAACACATACACCAGTACCAGCTGGAAATGATATATTCCCAATAGGATTAGTTGAAAAATACTTTAAAGAATTTTGGCCAAGACTAAACTTAGATAGAGAAGAGTTCTTAAAATTAGGAATGAAGCCATGTACAGAATTAGAGCAAGGATTTAATATGGGAATTCTAGCACTTAAAGTTGCTGGAAAGAAAAATGGTGTAAGTAAATTACATGGAGCAGTTTCAAGAGAATTATTTGGAGATGTATGGCCTGAAATTGCAGCAAATGAATCACCAATAACATATGTAACAAATGGTATTCATACATGTTCATGGTTAGCACCATCATTAAAAGAATTATATAATAAATATTTAATACCATATTGGCAAGACAATATTTATAAAGATGAAGTATGGGAAAACATAAATAACATACCAAACCAAGAATTATGGGGAATACATCAACAAAGAAAACAAAAATTATTAGATATTGTAAAAGAAAGTACAACTAATAGATTAAGAAGATCAGGATATAGTTATGAAGAAATAAATGATATAACATCAAAACTAAATCCAAACGCATTAACAATAGGATTTGCAAGAAGATTTGCAACATATAAGAGAGCAACTTTGATATTTAGAGATTTAGAAAGAATAACACAAATCTTAAATAATGCAGACAGACCAGTTCAATTAATATTTGCAGGAAAAGCACATCCAGCAGATAAAGAAGGACAAGACTTAATAAAGAGAATACACGAGATATCAATGATGCCACAATTCAAAGGAAAAATATTCTTACTAGAAAACTATAATATAGCAATGTCAAGATATTTAGTAAGTGGTGTTGATGTATGGCTTAATAATCCAAGAAGACCAATGGAAGCATCTGGAACAAGTGGACAAAAAGCATCTGTAAATGGAGTAATAAATTTTAGTGTTCTTGATGGTTGGTGGGCAGAAGGCTATAACCAAGAAAACGGATGGACAATTGGAACAAATGCAGAATTTACATCATATGAAGAACAAGATGATGCCGATAGCCAAAGCATGTACCGCACATTAGAAGAAAAAATAATACCAACATATTATTCAAAAGATGAAAATGGAATTTCTGATAAATGGATGAAAATTATGAAAAATTCTATAATTTCAACAGGTGGAAAATATAGTACATCAAGAATGCTTGTAGATTATACAAATAATTTGTATATGCCATTATGCAATTTAACTAAAAAATATTATGAAAATATTGATAATGTTGCAGAATTTAATTTGTGGAAAAAGAATCTATATATAAATTGGAAAGATATCAAAATTACACAAAAAAATAACTTGAATAATATTACAATGGATGCAGGAAATAATATTGAAGTTAAATGTGAAGTTCAACTTCCAAACATTGATGTAAATAATATTACAGCTCAATGTTATTATGGTAAAATTTTAGATAATGGAATTGTTGAAAATGTAAGTATTATTCCAATGAAATTATCAAATAGTGATGATGAAAATAGAGTTTATGAATATACAACTAGAATTGAGTTAAAAACAGGTGGAAATTATGGTTATACATTTAGAGTTATGCCAAAACATGAAATGTTGTTAGATTCAGAAAATCTTAATTTAGTAAAATGGATTACTGATTAAAAAATAAAAGGGGCAATGCAAAATTTGTTACAATTAAGAACAAATAGGAGCATATGCCCTCAAATGTTAATATATAATATTTTTAGTCAAAAACATATCTGGGGTCTACCTTTAGGTCTTTGACTTTTAAATATTATATATTAACATTTGAGGGCATATGCTCTTATGTGCTAAATTGTAACATTAATGGATTTTACTTATATGTAATAATTCCATTTTTAAAATCTAAATTAGCAGAAGATTTTTTTTCAAAACCAATAGAATAAACATCAGTAGCAAAAAGATCCTTATCAAGCAATAATTTTAAGTCATTATTAGAATTAGAATCAACAAACTTTTTAACAGAAGTAATTAATGCAATATCAGGATTTTTTAATGCAATTTCTGAAACTAATTTTTTTCCATTTTCATTAAACCCAAGGATTCTAACATATGGCTTTTTTATTTTTTTAGAAATTTCCATATCTTTTTTTGAAATCCCAAGTAAAGTATATAAAAAAATACGTTGCAATCGAGTTACAGTATATCTTTTTGACTTTATAATATCTACAAGTTCATTTACAGTGTTACAAGAATTGGCAGCTTTTTTTATAGAAAACTCTAAACCTTCTGAAACATCAGGAAGATTAGCAATTTCATCAATTGACATTTTTCTTAATATATAAATGATTTCTTTTTCAAAAACATTTAAATCAGGAATTATACAACCATCATTTAAACAATTTGTTAAAATTGAATATGAACTAGAAGGAACAAGGCTTTTTATAGCTTCATAATTTTTAGACTTTATAAGTTCTCTAATAGCAGTAGCACTTCCAATAGAATTTAAGTTATTGTTTTTTTGTACTGAAATATCAGTACTATTATAGTCAGAACCATTTCTTTTAACACAAACAGGTTTGATGTTACTATTATATTTTTTTAATGCTTTTAGATATTCAATTCCTAAAATATTGTTAGGTGAAGATAAAATGTCAATGTATTTTTTTATATCAAATTTAGCAAGACTTGAAGTGGTTTTAATGTATTTAAGTAGAGCATTTTCGCGAGCTTTTGGAAAAGATAATCCTTTATTTAATTCATCTATTAATAATTTTTTATAATTACTAGGTTCATTATACAAGATATCAGAAATGTCTTTTAAAATATCAATATCAGAAGTTTCAGAACCAAATGATAAATAGTCAACAATTCCCAAAGAGTTTAAAATTTTTATTGCACCATCTGCAAAATTTTCGGCACTTGAAATTGAATATATTGTAGGTAATTCTATAACTAAATCAATGTTATTATTAAGAGCCATTTTAGTTTTAGACCATTTATCTATAATTGATGTTGAACCACGTTGGGTAAAATGTCCACTTATAATAGCTATTGTATATTCTGCACCTGTTACTTTTTTTGACGTTTCTAAGTGATATAGGTGACCATTATGAAATGGGTTATATTCTGCAATTATTCCTAGAACTTTATTCAATTTACATACCTTCTTTCTATAAAAACTATTGTTATTTTTTTACTATATTGATATAATAGCATAAAAATAGAGAAAAAACAAGGAAGGTAAATTTATGGAAAAAGTAATTATATATACAGATGGTGCATGTTCAGGAAATCCTGGTCCAGGTGGATGGGGAGCAATCTTAATGTATAAAGATACTAAAAAGGAAATATCTGGTGCTAAAAATAATACAACTAATAATGTTATGGAACTTACTGCTGCATTAGAGGGATTAAGAATGTTAAAGTTTCCATGTGAGGTAGAATTGTATAGTGATAGTGCTTATTTGGTTAATGGTTTTTCACAAGGATGGATTTACAATTGGCAAAAAAACAATTGGAAAACATCAAGTAAAGAACCTGTTAAAAATAAGGAGATTTGGCAAGAAATTTACAAAATGACTCAAATGCATAAAGTTAAATTTATTAAAGTTAAGGGTCATGCAGATAATGAGTTTAATAATAGATGTGATGAACTTGCTCGTAATGCTATTAAAACTTTATAATTATCAGTGTTGTAAGTTTGAAAATGTAGTTTTAAAGGGGGGGAATATATCAATATTTAAAGTCAAAGACCCAATGGTAGA
>OCHJ01000614.1_pt1 | contig 40758 bp, 44 predicted proteins | sample 1538381 | NCBI WGS metagenome assembly OCHJ01 (sample SAMN04571688, study PRJEB22368) | human gut metagenome | biome: human gut; material: stool | host: Homo sapiens | place: Luxembourg | collected 2012-06-29 | reverse complement strand
TCACAAGCAAGAAATAAATACACATATTTTGCAAGTAAAGCAAAAAAAGAAGGATATGAGCAAATAGCAGCAATATTCCAAGAAACAGCTGACAATGAAAAAGAACATGCAAAAATGTGGTTCAAACTACTACAAGGAGGAGACATCAAAACAACAGCAGAAAACTTAAAAGCAGCAGCAGAAGGAGAAAACTATGAATGGACAGATATGTATGACAGAATGGCACAAGAAGCAAAAGAAGAAGGATTTGATCACATTGCATATCTATTCTCAGCAGTTGGAAAAATTGAAAAAGAACATGAACAAAGATATCTAAAATTATTAGAAAATGTTGAAAATGGACTAGTATTCAGCAAAGATGGAGATAGAATTTGGAAATGCAGAAACTGCGGACATATTGTAATAGGAAAAAATGCACCAGAAATATGTCCAGTATGTGCACATCCAAAAGCATATTTTGAAATAAAAGCAGAAAATTATTAAAAATAAATCTGAAAAAAATAAGGGATTGAGGGATAATTCTTCAATCCCGTTTTTTTAACAAAATTATTTGAAAAAAATAAAAGCATATGATATAATCAGAAAAACTACAAATACTTAACTAAACAGGCAGTAACAAGCCCAAGGAGGAAACAATGCCAAAATTTTTTGTAAAAGAAGAACAAATACAAGAAAATCAAATAATAATATTAGGACAAGATGTAAACCACATAAAAAAAGTATTAAGAGCAAAAATAGGAGACGAATTGCAAATATGCAACAGTCAAAATGGAGAAAATTTTTTATGTGAAATAGACAATTTAGAAGAAGAAAAAATAATATGCCAAATAAAAGAAAAAATACAAGAACAAGTAGAATCAAATATAGAGGTAACAATATTTCAAGGATTACCAAAAGCAGACAAAATGGAATATATAATACAAAAATCAGTAGAACTTGGGGTATATGATATAACACCAGTAGAAATGAAGAGATGTGTTGTAAAACTAAATGAAAAAGACAAATCAAAGAAAATAGAAAGATGGCAAAAAATATCAGAAGTTGCAGCAAAACAATGTGGAAGAGATATAATACCACAAATAAATAATATCATAAATATAAAAAATATATGTAATTTAATACAAAAATATGATATGGTATTAGTAGCATATGAAAATGAAGAAAAAAATACATTAAAAGAACAACTAGAAAATATAAAAAAACAAAATAATTCAAAATCAAAAGTAAAAATTGGAATAATAATAGGACCAGAAGGTGGTCTAGAAGAAAAAGATGTTGAAACATTAAAAGAAAACGGTGCAAAAGTCATAACATTGGGAAGAAGAATATTAAGAACAGAAACAGTAGCATTAAATGTTTTAAGTATAATTATGTATGAATTAGAAAACGAATAATTGTGAAAGGAAGAAATTTATAATGAAAGAAGTAAGTGAAAAATACATGAAAAAAATATATTTAAATGTATTAAAAGCAATCATAATAGTATTATATTTTTTTGTATTAAATGTAGCATGTGAAAATGTAAATCCACAATATCTAGAAAAAGGCATAGAATTATGTACAATGATATTATTATTTATATCAATTTTTATTTTTGAGTGGGCATACAGAAAAGATAATGATGACCTGGCTATACAAGGAATAGAAATATTAATATTATCAGCATACACACTAACAAGTCAACACATAACTAAAAAATTTGATTTTCCATTGAAAAACTATCTACTAGTTGCTTCATATATATTTGCAATTTATTTTATTTTAAAATGTATAGTTGTATATACAAAAGGAAGAAAAGAAATGGCAGAAAATCTTAGTGATATAAAAGAAATAGTTCAAAAAGATGAACCTGTAAAGAAAGAGGCAACTAAAAAGAAAAAAGAAGATGTAAAAGAGGAAGAGTTAGAAGAAATAAAAGAAGAAAAAACACAAGAAATAAAAGAAACACCAAAAAAGAAAACAACTGCAAAAACAGCAACGAAGAAGAAAGCAACTACGACAACTCCGACTAAGAAAACAACAACTGCAAGAAAAACAACATCAAAAAGTAAATCAACTTCAAAAAATGAATCAACATCAGAAAGCAAAGCTAATGAATTAGAAAAAAAGACAACAACTAGAAAAACAACTGGAACAAAGAAAAAAACAGAAACAAAAAAAGAAACAGAGAAAAAAGAGGGAACAACTGAAACAAAAAAGAAAACAACAAGAAAACCAAAACAAAAAAGTATTGATGAAAAAATCTCAGAGGAGGAAAAATGATTAGAAGTATGACAGGCTATGGCAAGCAAAGCCTAAGCATAGATGGAAGAGAATATCAAATAGAAATAAAAAGTGTAAACCATAGATATTTAGATATAAATATAAAAATGCCTAAAACACTAAGTTATTTAGAAGACACAATAAAAAAAGAAATATCTGAAAAAATAAAAAGAGGAAAAATAGATGTATTCATAACATTTGAAAATAACAGCCAAGAAGGAAAAAACATCAAAATAAACAAAGAATTAGCCAAACTATACATAAATCAACTAAAAGAATTAGCACAAGAAGAAAAAATATCAAGTAATATAGAAGTAATAGAAATAGCTAAATTTCCAGATATATTAACAATAAAAGTGGACGAAGAAGATGAAAAAATCAAACAAGAAATAATACAAACAACACAAGAAGCAACAAACAAAATTATAGAAATGAAAAACATAGAAGGAGAAAAAATAGCACAAGACCTATTACAAAGAATAAGTAACATAGAAAACAAAATAATAGAAATATCTGAAAAATCTACTGGACTTATTCAAGAATATGTAGTAAAATTAGAAAAGAGAATACAAGAAATACTAAAAACAGAAAAAATAGACAAGTCAAGACTAGCACAAGAAGTTGTAATATATGCTGACAAATGTTCAATAGAAGAAGAAATAACAAGATTAAAAAGCCACATATATCAATTTAAAAACTTGATATCTAATAACGAAAACGAAACAATAGGAAAGAAACTAGATTTCATAATACAAGAAATGAACAGAGAAACAAACACAATAGGTTCAAAAGCCAATAATCTAGAAATAACAAATGGAGTTATAGATATAAAAACAGAATTAGAGGATATTAGAGAGCAAATACAAAATATAGAATAGAAGGGATGGAGTATTATGCAATTAATAAATATAGGATTTGGAAATATTGTTTCAGCAGACAGAATAGTGGCAATAGTAAGCCCAGAATCAGCACCAATAAAAAGAATGGTACAAGAAGCAAAAGACAATAAAACAGCAGTAGATGCAACATGTGGAAGAAGAACAAGAGCTGTAATAATAACAGACTCTGGACACATAATTTTATCAGCAGTACAACCAGAAACAGTAGCAGGAAGACTTGACAAAGACATAACAGCAACATCAGCACAATTACAAGAAGAAGACTAAAAAACAACATTAAAAATTAGAAAGTTAAAAAACTTTCATATAATAAAAAGTTGGATAGTAAAAATTAGGAGGTAAACAAAAATGATAGTAAAACCAACAGTTACAGAATTATTAAAGAAAGCTGACAATAGATATGAGCTAGTAATAGCTACTTCAAGAAGAGCTAGACAAATTGCAATGGGAGATGCACCTTTAACAAAAGTTAAAGAAGAATCACCAGTAACATTAGCAGCAAATGAAATAGCAGAAGGAAAAGTATCTATTGTAAGAGAAGAAAATGATGAAGAAACTGAAAATAATGAAACAGAAAACAAACAATAATAACAAAAATAAATAATCAAAACATAGTAAAAAGATAAAGGGGAAACAGATATGCTAGTAATATTATCAGGAGTTTCAGGAGCAGGAAAAGACACAATAAAAAAAGAATTAATAAAGAGAATGGAAGATATAATATCACTTCCATCTTTTACATCAAGAGAACCTAGACCAGGAGAAGAAGAGGGTGTACAATACCATTTTATAAGTAAAGATGAATTTAAAGAAAAAATTAAAAATGGTGAATTTTACGAATATGATTTGCACCACGAAAACTATTATGGAACATCTAAAAAATTGATGAATGAAAAAATAGAAAGTGGAAAAATAATTGTAAAAGATATAGAAGTAAATGGAACAGAAAACTTAATAAAAAAATTAGGAAATGATACAAAACTAGTTACTATTTTCTTAAAAGTTGATAAAGAAGAACTAAAAAATAGACTTATAAACAGGGGAGATAATTTATCAGAAGCAGATATGCAACTAAGATTAAATAGATTAGAGTATGAAGAATCTAAAATTGGTTTGTATGATTATGTTATAAAAAATGATGATTTGGAAAAAACTGTTCAAATAATAATGACTATAATTGAAAACGAAAAAAAATTAGAAAACAACAAAAAATAGTAAAAAACCAAAGGTGGTAAAAAATGGGGCTATTAACAGTAATATATATATTAGTATTTTTAGTATTTGCATTAATATTATATGCAGTAATGCAACTAAAACTATTAGGCATAAAAGTAAAAGACTTTTGGGACTTTATAGAAGCAAACCAAATGCTAGACAAGCTAAATAGTTTTGCAAAACAATATCAATCAATGTCACCACAAGAACAAGTGATATACCTAGCAGAAGCAGAAAAAATATTTACAGCATTTGACAAAGTACCAGAAGAGTTATGGGATGAAGAATACGAAAAATATAAACAAGTACTAAAAAAATATAATGATATAAAAATGTTTAGATGGGCATCAAGTTAAAAAACAGTAAATTAATTATGAAAATGAAAAAATAGGGGGAAAAGAAAATGGCAGAAGAAAAGAAAACAAAAAAATTAAGTATATTTTTAAGAATAGTAATAGCGCTATTGATAATATTAGTATTAATTGTAGGAGTAGCATTTTTCTATGTAAAAGGAAAATTAGATAAAATACAAAGAGTAGAATTACCATCAGACGAAGATTTAGGAATAACAGAAACAACAGCACAAAACTTAACAGGATACAGAAACATTGCCATTTTCGGAGTAGATAGTAGATCAGATGATTATGGAGTAGGAAACAGAAGTGATTGTATCATAATAGCAAGTATAAATAATGATACAGGAGCAATAAAATTAATATCAGTATATAGAGATACATATGTAAACATAGAAGGACATGGACTAGATAAAATAACACATGCATATTCATTTGGTGAAGCACCACTTGCAATAAAAACACTTAATACAAATTTAGATTTAAATATAAATGAATTTGTAACAGTAAACTTTGATTCAGTTGCAGAAGCGGTTGATCAATTAGGTGGAGTACAATTAACAATAACATCAAATGAAATAAAATATATAAATGGATATATAGACGAAACATCAAGAGTAACAGGAAAAACATCTTCACACATAACACAACCAGGAACATACACAGTAGACGGAGTACAAGCAGTTTCATATTCTAGAATAAGATATACAGATGGTGGAGATTATAAAAGAACAGAAAGAATGAGAACTGTAATTGAAGCAATGTTTAGCAAATTAAAAACAAAGAGCATAACTGAAATAAACTCATTTGCAGATAAAATATTACCACATGTATATACAAATATATCAGCAACAGATATATTAGCAATGGTACCAAGCATGTCAAAATATAAAGTTACAGAAAGTATAGGATGGCCATATAATACAAAAGGAAAAACAATGGACAGATGGTATGGAATTCCTGTTACACTAGAATCAAATGTTACACAATTACATAAAGAGGCATTTGGAGAAGAAGACTATACACCATCAGACACTGTAAAATCAATAAGTGCAAACATTGTAAAGAAAACAGGATATACAAAATAAAATTAAAAACACTCCATATTTTATATATGGAGCTTTTTTAAGCATTACATTTGAAGGAGAAAAATATGAACTTAAAAATAAAAAGAATTCTATTTGGAATTTTAACAATAATAACATGTATAATAATATTTATATTTTCTAGTCAAAATGGAGAAAAATCTGGATTAACAAGTAGAGGATTTGTAAGAAAGATAGTTGAAATTACTGGAATTACAAATGATTTGAATGAAGAAGAAAAAGAAGAGGTAATAGAAAATTGCCAATTTGTTGTTAGAAAATTAGCACATTTTTCAATATATACAATATTGGGAATAAATATATTAGGATTTGTTAATACATATAAAAATTTAAAATTACAAAGTCGAATTGAAATAACATTATTTTCTGGTTTTTTATATGCAGTATCAGATGAATTTCACCAAATGTTTTCGGGTGGAAGAACTGCTTCACCGAAAGATGTATGTATTGATACATTAGGGGTACTGTTTGGAATAGGAATTTTTTTACTTATAAAAAAATTGATAAAAATGACGTATACTAAAAGTTATATACAAAATAAATAAAGGTATTGACAAAAATAGACAAATTTCTTATACTATGTATAGTATAAGAAATAAAAATAAAAGGGATGAAAATTAAGATGGCTGAAAATGTTGAAATACTACACACACACACACACACACACACACACACACACACACACACACACACACAGGTAGTTTAAAGGATTATAAAAGTACATATATATAAACTTATTAAGGCAGGGATATTTACTATAACACTAACTGATACTGTTAGTGCATGGGATATTGTTGCCTATTACTCGTGCAAAAAAAATGGAAAAAAGTAAAAAAGTGTTTTAAATAATTGCTTTTTTATTTAAAGTATTATATAATTAAAAATAGAGTAAACTTATTGTTTGAAAATAAGCTTAATAGGGGGATTTGAAGTGGACGTAAATGGAGTAAATGACTACAACATAACATTAGATAATGATGTTGTAGATAATAAAAGACCAGTTAATACCACAATAAAAAATAATAAAGTTAAAATAAAGATTGAAAACATAGTAAAAAGAATAATAGATATTTGTGGTGGTTTAATAGGAACAATTGCATTAATACCATTAACAATTATAATATACATAGCTAGAATAGTTTTACATGAAAATGATGGACCGATATTTTATGAACAATTAAGAATTGGCAAAAATGGAAAAACTTTTAGAATGTATAAATATAGGTCAATGGTAATAGGTGCAGATGAAAAATTAAAAAAATATTTAGAAGAAAATGAAGAAGCAAGAATAGAGTATAAAAAGTATAAAAAGTTGAAAAATGACCCAAGAGTTACCAAAGTAGGAGAGTTTATAAGAAAGACTAGTTTAGATGAATTTCCTCAATTTATTAATGTTCTAAAAGGTGATATGAGCTTGGTAGGACCTAGACCTTACTTACCAAGGGAAAAAGAGGATATGGGTGATTATTATGATTGCATTATTCAAGCTAGACCAGGTGTTACTGGATATTGGCAAATTGCTGGTAGAAGTGATGTTACATTTGATGATAGATTGAAAATGGATTATAATTATATTCAAAATAAGAATTTGAAGATTGATTTAAAATTGTTAGGAAAAACAGTTTTAAATGTTGTAAAAAAAGAAGGAGCAATTTAACCAATATACGACAGGTACTTTTAAATAACAGAATTTAGTTATGTTCATGTACATAATAGGAGGAAATAAATGAAAATTGCAATGATACGGACATAAGAGAATGCCTAGTAGAGAAGGTGGAGTAGAAATTGTAGTAGAAGAACTTTCAACTAGATTAGTACAATTAGGAAACGAAGTTCATGTATACAATAGAAAAGGAAAAAATGTTCAAAATAAAAATGTAGATAAAGAGAATAAAAAAATAAAAGAATATAAAGGGGTAAAAATTATAAATATACCTACTATAAATAAAAAAGGATTAGATGCTTTTATATATAGTTTTTTTGCAAGCATAAGAGTCTTATTTGGAAATTATGATATACTTCATTATCATGCAGAGGGATCGTGCGCAATGCTATGGATACCACATTTATTTCATAAAAAAGTTGTCGTTACGATACACGGCTTAGACTGGCAACGAAGCAAATGGGGAGGATTTGCAACCAAATATATAAAATTTGGCGAAAAATGTGCAGCAAAATATGCTGATGAAATAATAGTGCTATCTGAAAATGTAAAAAAATATTTTAAAAAAACTTATAATAGAGAAACAGTGTTTATACCAAATGGAATAGAAAAGCCAACAAATAGGAAAGCAAATATAATAAAAAGTAAATATAACTTAGATAAAGATGATTATATATTATTTTTAGCAAGGATAGTGCCTGAAAAAGGGCTTGATGATTTAATAGATGCTTATGAAAAAGTTAATACGGATAAAAAATTAATAATTGCCGGAGGGGCAAGCCACACTAATGATTATTTGAAACATATAAAAGAAAAAGTTAAAAATAATAAAAATATAATTATGACAGGTTTTGTACAAGGAAAAGAATTGGACGAACTATATAGTAATGCATATTTGTACTGTTTACCAAGTCATATTGAAGGAATGCCTATATCATTATTGGAAGCAATGAGTTATGGATGTAATATATTAGTAAGTGATATAGATGAAAATGTACAAGTTACAGAAAAGTATGGAACAAAATTTGAAACTGGTAATACTAAAAATTTATCACAAAAATTAAAAGAAGAACTGGATGGAAAAAATAGGTATGAACAAAATAAAATTCAAGAATTTGTTTTAAATAAATATTCTTGGAATGATGTTGTGGAAAAAACTATGAAAATATATGAGGAAATAGAAAGATGAGAATTTTACTTGTAAACAAATTTCACTATTTAAATGGTGGGAGTGAAAAATATTACTTTGAATTAGGAAAACTATTGAAGAAACACGGAAATGAAGTGGCTTATTTTTCAATGAAAGATGATAGAAACATAAAAACAGGAGATAAAGAATACTTTGTTGAAAAAATTGACTTAAATACAGGAAGTAAATTAAAAGCGTTAGATGTTATATATTCAAAAGAAAATTATAAAAAAATGCAAGAAGCAATAGATGACTTTAAACCAGATGTAGTACACTTAAATAATTTTCAAAGACAATTATCAGAATCAATTGTAGAGTGTTGTAAAGATAATAATATACCTATGGTATTTACAGCTCATGACGTACAAGCAGTATGTCCAGCAATAAGTATGTTGGATTCAGAAAAAAACATATGTGAAAAATGTATTAACGGAAAATATATGAATTGTTTCAAGAAAAAATGTGTAAAAAACTCTACCCTAAAAAGTTTGCTAGGTGCTTATGAAGGAAATTATTATAGAAGAAAGAAAGTTTACACAAAAAAAATAAAAAATATAATAACACCATCAATTTTTTATAAAAACAAATTAATAGAAGATGGAATACAAGAGGATAAAATAAAAGCAATACATAATTTTATTAATTTAGAAGAATATGATTTGAAAGTAGAAGACGAAGGGTATGCATTATACTCAGGAAGACTTGCAAAAGAAAAAGGAATTCTTAATTTAGTTGAAGCATTTTCAAACTTAATAATAAATAATAAAAATAATGATAAGTTAAATAATATAAAACTTTACATTGCTGGAAATGGACCTGAAAAAGAAAATATAGAGGAAACAATAAAAGAAAATAATCTAGAAGACAAAATAATCTTGCTAGGATATTTAAATCAAAAAGACTTAAAAGAGTATACAAGAAAATGTGGCTTTTTAGTAATACCATCAATTTGGTATGAAAATGGACCATATTCAGTAATAGAAACACAATCTATTGGTAAAGCAATTATAGGAGCCGATATAGGTGGAATTCCAGAAATGGTAATAAATAATGAAAATGGACTTACATATAAATATAATGATGTTAAAGAACTTGAAGAAAAAATGAAAAATTTATTTAATGATCTTGAACTAAGAGAAAAATTTGGAAAAAACGCAAAAAAATTTGCAATTAAAGAATACAGTCCTGAAAACTATTATGAAAAAATAAAAAAAATTTATAGAAATGTGGAGGATGCTTTAAATGAAAAAGTATGATTCTATCAATGGATTAAGAACGCTTGCTTGTATTGGAATTATATTAATGCATGTTAAAAGTAATATGAATTTTCAATTTGGTAATTATTTAGATATAATTATAAATTCTTTTACACAATTTGTATTTCTATTTATGGTAATTTCAGCATTTTCTATGTGTTGTGGATATTATGAAAAAATCAAAAACAATAATATGAAATTAGAAGAATTTTATAAAAAGAGAATTATGAAAATTTGGCCAATATTTACTATTTTAGTATTTCTAGATGTGATTGTAGAACATAATAAAAATTCAATATTAGAAGGATATGCTGATATTACAATGATGTTTGGTTTTATTCCTAAAAAACTGGAAGTTATTGGCGTTGGGTGGTTTATAGGGTTAATATTTATATTTTATATGATTTTTCCATTTTTTGTTTTTTTATTTTCAAATAAAAAAAGAGCATGGATAGTAACTTTAAATTCATTAGTTATGAATTTGGTAGGAATTACTTATTTCGATTTACATAGAGAAAATATGTTTTATAGTTTATTGTTTTTTTGTGTAGGTGGAATGATATATTTATATAGAAATGAAATTATAAAAATAGTAAAAAACAAAAAGAATATTATAGTTTTTATTTGTATAATATGCATAATTGGATATTATATAATTCCAAATAATAATATTATTATTGAAATGTTAAAAGTGGTTTTAATTAATTTTATATTATTAAGTATAGCAATAGGAATTGATGATAGTAAAATATTAGATAATAAAATAACAAAATTTATAAGTAATATAAGCTTAGAAATTTATTTGTGTCATATGGTTATTTATAGAATAGTTGAAAAAACTTTAATAAATAATTGGAAAGAAAATAGTTTTGTTAAATATTTTATAGTATGTTGTATTGTTATCTGTGGAACAATTTTAGTGGCACAATTATTAAAAAAAGTATGTAATAAACTTATTGTAAAGGAGAAAAGAAATGTCTGAAAAAAAATTAAATGGTACAGTTATTGTTACATATAGATGTAACGCAAGGTGCACAATGTGCAATAGGTATAAAGCACCATCAAAACCAGATGAAGAAATAAGCATTGAAACGATAAAAAAGTTACCTAAAATGTATTTTACAAATATAACAGGAGGAGAACCTTTCATAAGAGAAGACTTGCCTGATATTGTAAGAGAGTTATATAAGAAGTCGGATAGAATTGTAATATCAACAAATGGATTCTTCACAGACAGAATAATAAAACTATGTGAAGAATTTCCTAATATAGGAATAAGAATTTCAATTGAAGGATTAGAACAAACAAATAACGAAATTAGAGGATTGAATGACGGATTCAACAAAGGATATTCAACATTAAAGAAATTAGTAGAAATGAAACATCCAGATGTTGGATTTGGAATGACAGTTCAAGATAAAAATGCCAAAGATTTGGTAGCATTATATGATTTATCAAATGAAATGGGAATGGAATTTGCAACAGCATCATTACATAATAGCTTTTATTTTGTTGAAGCCAAAAATATTATTCATGATAGACCAATGGTTGCACAAGAATTTGAAAATTTGATTAATAAACTCTTAGAATCAAAATCTCCAAAGAAATGGTTTAGAGCATACTTTAATCATGGTTTAATAAACTACATCTATGGCCAAAAAAGATTATTACCATGTGATATGGCATTTGATACATTTTTTATTGATCCATATGGTGATGTTATGCCTTGTAATGGAACAAAATGTAAAGAAGTAATGGGAAATTTGAATGAACAATCTTGGGATGAATTATGGAATTCCGAAAAAGCAGAAAAAGTAAGAAATGTAGTAAGGCATTGCACAAGAAACTGTTGGATGATAGGATCTGTTTCACCAGCAATGCATAAATATATCTGGAAACCAGCTTGGTGGGTAATTAAGCATAAAGCAAAATTCTGGACAAAGAAAAAGTATTCAATGTATGAATTACCAATAGTGAGACAATATAGAGATGGAAAAGTAACAAAAGAAGAATTGGATAAACTATCTACTTGCGATTTGAATGCTACTATTGATAATGGCTTGTCTGAGGCTTCAAAAAAACAATTAAAGAATAAAACCGGTGAAGAAATAGTTGAAGAAGATATAAAAAAACAAATGGAGAATAAGGAATGAAAGTGTTAATTGTAAATCCAATTTTATATACATCAGAGAAATCGCCAGTAAAAAAAGTTCAATCTATAAAGGACACAATGATATATAATCTGTGTTTAGCATTTAAAAAACAAAATCATGAAGTAACATTAGTTGCTGCGGATGATTTCAAACCTACGAATGAAGAAAATTATGAATTTAATGTAATTTTTTTAAAAACTAGATTTAAACATATATTTAAGCCACATTGTTTTCCATTTTTAAAGAGATTAGGTAAAGTTTTAAGAGATAAAGAATTTGATTTAATAATATCAAGTGAAGTATTTTCAATAAATTCTCTCTATCTAAGTTTAAAATATAAAAAAAAGACTATTATATGGCATGAACTAGCTAAACATAATAATATGATGAAAAAAATACCATCTAAACTTTGGTACAATATAATTGCTAGATTTTTATTTAAGAATACTAGAATTGTAGCTAGATCTAGAAAAGCATATGATTTTATTTCTACTTATTGTAATAATGTAAGTACAACCTTTATAGATCACGGAGTTGATTTAAATAAATTTGACTATAATGAACAAAAGAAAGATTATTTTATTGTTTTATCACAACTAATTAAAAGAAAAAGAGTAGATGGAATAATAAAAGCTTTTAAAGCCTTTATTAATGATTTCAAACATTATAAATTAATTATTGTTGGTGATGGCATTGAGTTGGAAAATCTAAAAAGAATTGTAAAAAAGAATGGAATTGATAAAGAAGTTATATTTAAGGGATTTTTATCACATGAAGAAAGTATACCTTTATTAGCATCTGCAAAAGCAATGCTAATAAACACTGAAAAAGATAATAATATGGTTTCTGTTGTGGAATCTATTGCAGTAGGAACTCCAATTGTTTTAACAAAAATTCCATATAATTCAGATTATATAGAAAAAAACAAATTGGGAGTTGTTACCGATTATATAACAAGCGAGGATTTGAAAAAAATAGTAAATAATAATCAGTTGTATATAAAAAATTGCAAGAAATATAGATTAAAAATTTCAAATGAATATCATGTTAAACAATTTATTCAGGAGTATGAAAAAATAGAAAAATATTAGAGGTTGGAGTTTATATATGGATAGTATACCTAAAATTATACATTATTGTTGGTTTGGTAATAAAAAATTACCGAACCAATATGTTAAATATATCAATAATTGGTATAAAAAATGTAGTGATTATAAGATTATAAAATGGAATGAAGAAAATTTTAATATAAATAGTTATGAATATGCTAAAGAAGCATACCAGAAAGGAAAAATGGCATTTGTTAGTGATGTGGCAAGAATATATGCGCTATATAATTATGGCGGTATATATTTAGATACAGATGTTGAAATAAACAAAAGATTTGATAAATTGCTAAAATTAAATAAAACAATTTTAGGTTGGGAAAGTAATGAAAATGATGACTTTAAAACTTTAGGCACTGGATGTATGATTTTTCCACCAAAATCTAAGATTTGTGAGGAAATGTTAAATTACTATAAAAACACAAGCTTTATATTAAAGGATGGATCGTTGAACCTAAAGTCAAATACATATTTGTTATGGGAATTAATAAATAAAAAATATGGAGACTGTTTTCAGAGCAATAAATATTTTGAAAATGACGATATTATTATTTTTCCTTTATCATATTTTACAGCTTTTAATTATGAATTAAATAGGGTTGAAAAAGATGAAAATACATATTGCGTACATCACTTTGCTGCATCTTGGTTTAGCCCAGTAAAAAAAATTAAAAGATATATAAAAGTTAAGTTAAGAAAATGTCATGATATATATAATTATATTAAACGGAGGAAAAAATGAAAAAAAATAACACTAATATATTTATAGTAATTCTATATTGCTTAATATTTCAAGATTTAATTAAAAACTTTATACCAATTTTTCAATATTTTGATGAAGTTTTAGCTTTAACGTTAATTCTTGTTTTTATAATTAAAGGATGGAAAAATAATTTTAAATACAAATACAATTTAAAAAATATTATAATTATATTATTAATATTAGGATTGTCATTAATAGGATTATTATCTAATATTATATATGAATATCAAAGTACGAAATATGTTATTACTGATTTATTATTGGTAAATAAATTTTTTATGGTTTATTTTTTAAGCAAAATGTGTTTTTCAACAAAGACATACGATGGCAGAAAAATATTATTTAGACATGTTCAATTTATGACATATGTACTTTTTATTCTGACCATATTAAATTATATTTTTAAAATATGGCCATTTTATTATAGGTATGGAATAATGTCTAACAGATTATTTTATTCATATCCTACTGTTCTTGCAGCTACATGTATTACATTACTATCATTATTATATTTATCTAAAGGGGATAAGAATGTAAGAAAAGAAATATTTTGCTTAGTATTAATTTTATTTAGTACATTAAGAGCAAAAGCTATTGGAGCAGCAGTTATCACTATTTTAATAGTATTACTAATTAAAATGTCACATAAAAAAATATCTAACCTGAAAGTTATTTTTCTAGCGATTATAGCTATTTCTATTTGCTGGAATCAAATATCATTTTATTTTATAGATATAAAAAATAGTGCAAGAAATCAGTTGCTATTAAAATCATTCCAAATTGCAAATGACTATTTTCCACTTGGAACTGGATTTCGGAACATATGGATCTTATGTTTCTGGGATAAATTATTCACCAATATATTCAAAATACAATATTCAAGATGTGTTTGGAATATCTGAGGATGATACATCTTTTTTATCAGACAATTTTTGGCCAATGATAATAGGACAATTTGGATATATAGGTACAGCATTTTATATAATAATATTATGTTTAATTTATGGAGATATCCAAAAAGAATTTAATAAAAAAGATTATAATATATATATTTCTAAAATTATATGTTTTATATATTTAATTATTTCTAGTATAGCAGAATCAGCATTTGTTAATCCAATTGCAATTCCATTAGCGTTAATAATGGGATTAAATACAGAACAAGAAGATTATAATAAAATGGAAGGAGAAAAATATTATGAAAAAAAATAATATAGGGATTATGACATTTCACGATGCAATAAATTATGGTGCAGCATTGCAAACATATGCTTTAAATAAATATATTAATAACTTAAACTATAATTGTGAAACAATAGATTATAAGTGTGATTATATAGAAAATTCATATAAAATTCTAAATATCAATATAAAAGATATAAAAGGAACAGCTAACTCTATTTTAAATGTACGTAATAATGTAATTAGAAAAAATAAATTTAACAAATTTTTAAAAAACAATGTAAAAATTTCACAATTAAAATATAATAGCAACAATATTTGGCAAAGTAATTCCAAATATAATACTTTTATAGTTGGAAGCGATCAAGTATGGAATATTGACTTGTGTGCTGATTTTAATTATTTTTTACCATTTGTAAATAGTAAAAATGAAAGAGTATCTTTTGCTGCAAGTTTTGGTGATATTAATATAATAAACAGGAATGGTAAAATTATAAAAAAAGAACTTGAAAAATATAAAAAAATATCTATTAGGGAATTGTCATCAGTTAATAGATTAAAAGAAGAACTTCAAATAACTGCTGAGAATGTTCTAGATCCTGTATTTTTGTTAGACAAAAAAGAATGGTTAAAAGTTGCAAATAAAAAAGCGGAAAATCAAAAATATATTTTACTTTATATTTTACATGAAGAATCTGCATATAAAATTGCAGATAAAATTAGTAATGAAACAGGATTGAATATATTGATAATTACACAATCAAGAAAAAAAAGAATAAATGGAAAATATATAAGAAATGCAGGACCAGAGGAATTTATATCTTTAATTGCCAATAGTGAATATGTTATTACTGATTCTTTTCATGGTACTGCATTAAGTATTATATTTGGAAAAAATTTAAAAGTTGTATTAAAAAAAGAAAATTTATTTTTAAATGAAAGATTAATGTCTATTTTAAATTTATTTAATCTAGAAGAATGTATTGTTAATGAAGAATCAAGCATTGCTGACCTATTACAAACAACTGATTATAAAGATAAGGAAGAAAATATAAATTCTGAAATAGAAAAAACAAAAAAATTTATTAGTGACGTTATTTAAAAAGGAGATTATATATATGGATAAAAATAAAGGATTAAAAAATATTGTGTTTAGTTTTTTTAGTCAAATAATTATATTATTACTTGGTTTTTTTGTTCCTAGAGTAATACTTACTAATTATGGTTCAGATACTAATGGAGTTACAAATACAATTACACAAATTTTTACATATTTAGCTTTATTGGAAGCTGGAATTGCCCAGGCAACAACAAATTCACTATATCCATTTATTAATGACATTAAACAAAATAAAGAAAACATCTCAAAAATAATGTCAATTTCTAGAAGATATTTTAGAAAAATCTCTTATATATATGCAATAATTGTTATATTTGTTTCATTTGCTATGCCGTTATGTTTAAAAACAAGTTTACCATATTGGACAATCTGCTTATATATTTTGCTTGAAGGAATTATTTCTTTAATATCTTTTTACTTTATACAATGTTGGAATGCATTACTACAAGTTGATGGAAAAAGTTACGTGATTTCTAATATTGACTTAATATATAAAATATTGTGTAATATATTAAAAATAATCTTGGCTATAAATGGAATAAATATAATATTTATTCAATGTGGGTGCTTAATTATATCTTTAATAAAACTAATTATTTATCATATTTATATAAACAAAAGATATAAATGGATTAAATTTGAAAAAGTAAATAGCAATGAAAAATTGGAAAATAGAAATTCTTTTGTTATTTCAGAAATTGCATGGACTATATTTTCTTCAACTGATATGATTATATTATCAATATTTTGTTCAACACAATTTGCCAGTATCTATTCAATATATAATATGGTATATTTAGCTATAAATTCATTATTAAATAGTATATTCAATAGTTTGAAATATATGCTTGGACAATTATATTTTGAAGATAAAATAAAATACACTAGGTTACATGATTTATTTAATTCTATTTTCATGGGAATAATGACGTTATTAATGTGTGTGACATATTTTCTAATTTTACCATTTATAGAATTATATACAAAGGGTGTAAATGATATAAATTATATATATAAAGAGTTTCCATTATTATTTTGCTTAATACAGCTTTTATCTTGGTCTAGATTTGTTCCTGGAAATCTAACTGCAATAGCAGGATATGCTAAAAAAATAAGTTATGTATCAATAATAGAAGCGACGTTAAATTTAGTACTATCCTTAATATTAGTAAGATATTATAGCATTACGGGTGTTTTATTAGCGACAGTTCTTGCATTACTTTTGAAAGTTATATATTGTAATTGGCTTTCCGATAAGATTATTTTAAAAAGAAGATTAATAAACTCCATAAAGATTTTGGGGATTAACTGGTTGGTTTTTATTGTAACAGTCTTATTGTTTCATAATTTTGAGCTACAAATAAAAACATTTGGTAAATTTATATTTTATGGAATGATTTTAACAATAATATACTTTATTATTATTATCTTATTGAACTGTATAGTAAATAAGGATGTATTAGAATCAATAAAAAATATGTTAAAAAGAGAAAGGAATGATAAAAATGGTTTCAAATAACGATAATATTTCAATTCTTGTGAAAATATTAAAAGAAAATAATATAAGGGATATCGTAATAAGTCCCGGAGGTACTAATATAAATTTTGTAAATGCTGTACAAGATGATCCCTTTTTTACTTGTTATTCTATTGTTGATGAAAGAAGTGCTATATACTTTGCTATTGGATTATATCTACAAAAAGGTACAATTATAGCAACATCCTGCACAAGTGCACAGGCAACACGAAACTATGTTCCTGGATTAACAGAAGCATATTATAAACATGTTCCAATATTAGCTATAACTATGGCAAAACATCCGAGATTTACTTATCAGGAATATATGCAAGCTCCGGATCAAACATCTTTACCAAAGGATTGTGTGAAAAAGTCATATGCAGTTCCATTTATTTCTGATGAAAACGATAAAATGCATTCAATTAGAGTAATTAATCAAGCAATTTTAGAGTTAACACATAATGGATATGGACCAGTACAATTATGCATTCCAAGTTTGGATAGCCCTTTGGGTTCAGAAGTTAAAAACATAAGAGTGATTAGAAGACATAAAGAAAAAGATGTAGTAAATTGTATAAACAGATTAAAAAATAAAAAAGTAATGATAGCAATTGGAGAACATAGAAAGTTTGATAAAAAATTAGTTGAAGCAATAGAAAAATTCGCTAGCTCGTATAATTGCTGCATTTACACAAATCATCTTTCTAATTTTCATTCTAAATATGCTTGTAATACTAACTTATCATTGATAGGAATGAAAAAAGATGAATTTATGAAGGTAAAACCGGATATACTAATTACAATTGGAGGACAAACTGGGGATTATCCATTCTATAATATGCTATCAAAGATAGAGTTTAATGATATAGAGCATTGGAGAATAAGTTGTGATGGAAATGTTGTTGATACCTATGACAAATTGACAGATATTTTTGAAATGGAAGAAGAAGAATTTTTTAGTTCTTTAATATTAAATGAAAATTCAGTAGATAATTTTTACTTAAAGGCTTGGAAGAAAATTGAACAAAAACAAAATACGGATATCCCATTACCATTTTCAAATGCATATATTGCACAACAGCTATCAAAAAAAATTAAAAATAATTCTATAATTCAATTTTCAATATTAAATAGCCTAAGAATGTGGAATATGTTTAAACTAGATCCTAGTGTTGAATGTTATTCTAATGTGGCTGCATTTGGGATTGACGGAGGAATGTCAACATTAATAGGCCAAAGTGTTGTAACAAACAAAGATTGTTATATGGTTGTTGGAGATTTAGCATTTTTATATGATATAAATTCATTAAGCATTAGACATATAAAAAACAATGTTAAAATTATATTAATAAATAATAATGGAGGGGTAGAATTTAAATTATATCCAAATGCAGGAAACTTTAAAAAGATTAATAAATACACAGCAGCAGGAAACCATTTTAAAAATGCAGAAGGTTGGGCTAATACTTGTGGATTTAAGTATATATCAGCAAAAGATAAAAATGAATTTGATAAGAAAATAGATGAGTTTATATCAGAAAGTAGCCAATCTATTTTATTTGAAGTATTTGTAAAAGATGAAGATGAAGTTAAAGCATATAATAATTTAATTGACAATAATACGAATTATAATATAGGAGATATAGCGCAAAAGACAACTAATAAAATAAAATCAAAAATAAAAAAAATAATCAGAAGGTAATAGAGAAATGAATATAAAAAAGTATATAAAGAAATTTTTGGAAATTGTTTTTAAAGATAAAAAATATCCAGTTCCCAAATTAGTTTATTCTAATAAAATGTTAAATAATAAAATTGCATTAATTACTGGTGGGACATCTGGTATCGGATGTTCAATTGCAGAAGAATTTATAAAAAATGGATGTAAAGTAATTATATGTGGTCGATCTGAAAAAAATTGAAGAATGTGTAATAAAGCTTGGAGAAAACGCTAAAGGAATTGTTTTAGATGTTACTGATGTGAAAAATATGTCTTCAAAAATAGAAGAAGCATCAAAATTATATAAAGAAAATAGAATTGATATACTTGTTAATTCAGCGGGAATCGGAGTTAAAACAAATTTTTATGAAATGAGTGAACAAGAATATAATCAAATAATGGATGTGAACGTTAAAGGAACTTTTTTCATGACTCAAAATGTGGCTAAATATATGGAGAAAAATAATATCGCAGGACATATTCTTAATCTAAGTTCATCAAGTGCCTTAAGACCAGCTTGGACTCCTTATGAAATGTCAAAATGGTGTATAAAATGATTTACTTTAGGAGCTGCTGATATATTATCGAAATCTAACATAATAGTAAATGCAATTGCACCAGGACCTACAGTAACTCCTATGCTAAATAAAAAAGAAGGTGATAATATTTCTATTAATAGTAATAGTATTAAAAGAATGGCCATGCCTAATGAGATTGCATCAATGGCTGTATACACGTGTAGTGACATGGGTGAAATGATAGTAGGAGACACTTTTTACATTACAGGAGGTGCTGGAAATATTATTAATAGATTCGATTAATAGGATTTTAAAATGTTGAGTGTGAGCAGAGTTTATTAATATAATTAATTAGTTTTACTGAATAATGAAAACCCCGTGGTATATGCGGGGTTTTGAAAGTTTATAGCTATGTGTGAAAAAATCCTCCTTTTTGATATAATAATATATGTGTTCGCCAACCACAAATACAATTAAAAAGGAAGAGTTATCATGAAAGACAATAATATTTTAGCACACAGTGCATGTAATTGCAAATATCATTTTACACTATTTATATTTTCCAAAAATTGACAAATTTCTAATAAAGGTATATTATAACTACAATAGGGGGATTTTTTTATGGAAGAGAAAAAAAGTAAAAACAAAAAAATTATAATATGGACAATAGGAATAATAACTATAATAACATTATTAGGAACAATAGGAAAAACAAACTCACCAAAAAACACAAATAAAACAAAAATCAACCAAACAAGCCAATATACAAAAACGCAAAGCACAGTAAGTCAAAATAAAGAAAAACAAAATATTACAAAAAATCAAAACATACAAAGTACAAACCAAGCTAATGAGGTTAAAGAAACAAAAACAAACACTACTTTTAACAGTAATGCCAATACTACTAATACTGCTAATAATATAGAAAACAAAAGTAGTGATTCTAAAACATTACAATCAACACAATCTAGTTCAACTCAAAAAAACAATTCTAAAAGCCAAACACCGTCAACAACAAATAAAAATACAACAGTATCAACAAACACAAAGGATGATAGTAAAACAGTATATGTTACCCCAACAGGAAAAAGATATCATTATATATCAACATGTGGAGGAAAAAATTCAACAGCTTCAACATTAAATAATGCAAAAGCAAGAGGATTAACACCATGTAAAAAATGTACACAATAAAACATAAATTAGTAGCAGATCATAAACAAATTTATAATAAAGGGGAACAAAAATGGAAGAAAATATAGAATTGTGCTATTTCAGGTTAGAAAAAGACAAATACATAAATGTGCATGATGCCAAAGAAAAAATTGTAGGGAAAGATTTTAATTTTAGTTCAAAATACAAAATTAAATATATTAATAAAAATCTGCAAATAGAAGAAAACAAAAATTATATACCAAATTTTTACAACATAAATACAAATAATATCTCCAATATAACAGCCGTTATAGGAAAAAATGGTTCTGGAAAAACAACATTATTAGATATGATAACAAAAATTTTATGTGTGGGACCATTTGGAGAATATAACTTTATAATAGCTTTTATAAAAAACAATGAAATTTATGTTTATGCAAAAGAAGGTTTAATAAATAAAAAAATAGAACATGATTTTAAATTAATAACATTTGAAAATCAAAATATTAAAGAAAGTATATGTAAAGATATGATAAAGAACACAAGCATTGTTTTCTTTTCTAATATAGTTAATTTAAGAAATAAACAGATAAAAAGCAGTATTATGAAAAATAATTTTTTTAATATATCAATAGAAGAAGATATTAATAAAACATATATAGAGCCAGACATTGAACTAAATAGAAAATATATAAATCAAAAATTTGTTGATCAAAGATTTGTTGATAATAGAGTTAATAGAGAAATTAAAAATAAAATGACAGAAAGAAATATCAAATTTTTATCACAAAATAATTCTATATTAAAAGTAGAAAACATTTCTCTATATTTTAAATGTTATCAAACATTAGGAGTATTTACTTCTTCATTAGATAAATTGAGATATTATAGAAAAAATAATCCAGTAAAAAGAAGTGATAATTATATAGATAAACTAAACTATTCAGTAAGTCAAAAAGAAAAAGAAATATACGAAGAAATAGAAAGAGAAATATTAGATTCACATAGTAATAGAAGAAAAACTGTTTTATACATAGCATATTTCATTTTAATAGATAAATTTTTTGAAGAATTATATAATAAAATAAATAATAATGAAATAATTGATTTAATAAATAATGAGATAAAGAAAAAAGTAAAAAGAAGTAGAGCAATAGCTATGATTTACCAGGTTATAGGGGTAATAAAAAATATAGAAATAGATAAAATTAGAAAAAGTTATCAAAAAAGAAATTATATAGAAGATTCAATTACTGATATTTTAAAAGAATTTACGAAATTTTCACAAGAAATTTGTAAAAAATATGAACGAACACTAACAAACTTAAACAATATAATAAGAAATGCCAACATAATGGTAGAAGCAATTAGACCATATGAAAAAGAAAAAATGAAAAGCAGTAAAGTACTTCATCAAATAATACCAATAATTTTTGTTCCAAATGAAGAAATAAAAGAATTATATGAAATAGTAAATTCAGACAATAATTTTATAGAAATGTTTAATCTAGAATTTAAAGGTTTAAGCTCTGGACAACAAGCTCTTTTAAATATGTATTCAAGTTTTTATGATATTTTAGATAAAATTGAAGATAAGAAAAATGTATTAGTATTAATGGATGAGCCAGAATTATATTTCCATCCAGAGTGGCAAAGAAAATATATATATTTTATAGTTGAATTTTTTAATACCTATTATAAAGACAAAAATGTTCAAATTGTATTTACATCAAATTCACCATATGTATTATCAGATTTAAACAATTCGAGTGTTATTATGATGGAAAAGGAAGAAGAAAATAAAACATTTGCCGGAAATATAATGAATTTATTAATTGATAACTATTTTATGGAAGATACCATTGGAAAATTTGCAGAAGAAAAAATAAAAGGAATAGTAAATCGAGTAAAGAATACGGAAGTAAATAGTGATGATTTTAAAATAATTGATCAAATAGGAGAAGATGTAATAAGAAAAAATATAGAAGAGATGATAAAAAGATATGATAAAAATACAACCACTAAAAAATGATAAAGTAGAAGAATATGGAAATATTATAAAACAAAAAATTGTAATAAAAAAAGTTGATATTGACTATATAGAAAAAATAATGGATAGACATAGAATAAAAATAGCAGACAAAGAACAATTTATTAAAAAATCAAATGAATTCATAGAAGAGAAAATAGAAAAGGATATAGATTCATTAATAAAAGGAAAGTTAGAAGAAATAATCAAAATATATATGACATATGTAAATGAATATCCAGAGTTATTTAAAGATGAAATAACTAGCAAAGAAACAAATGAACAGAAATTAATGAACTATATATTAAGGGATATATTTAATTATGATAAAATTATTTCAAATAAAGAAACAGGTATTGCTTATGAAATTTTAAGTTCACTTGGAGTTAAAGTTTGTCCATATTGTAATAGACAATATATACAAACAGCAATTAATGGGAATAAAAAAATTACAAGAGCAGATATTGACCACTTTTATCCAAAAACTATATACCCAATGTTTGCCTTATCAATTTCTAATTTCATTCCATCTTGTGATACGTGCAATAAATTAAAAAGTTCCAATAGCTTTACATTAAACAACAATTTATATCCATATGAAGAGGGCGTAGAAGAATTTAGAATTTTTTCATATGAGATTCCAGATTATAATATAAAAATAGAAAAAGGTATAGAAAATACGCAATATAAAAAGTTTTTAGAAAATGTAGAAAAATTAAAATTGGAAGAAATATATAATAGTGGACATCAAGATGAAGTAAAAAGAATTGTACATAGAAAAAGAGCATTTGTTGAAGCCAATATAGAACAATATAATAAACAAATGGGACTTGAAATAGAAAAAGATAAAATTAGAGACTATTTAGACTATTTATCAGAAGAACAGGTAAAAAGAACAGTATTAGGAAAATTAAAAAATGATATTATTGATGAACTATTAGATGAATAATAAAACTTATAAAAAATTGAACTAACATTATTAAATATAAGTTAATAATGCTGGTTCAATTTTTATATATTTTTTTTCAAAATTACTTGATACAAAACTATCAATATGATAGAATAACAACATACAATTTAAAGAAAAAATAGAAGGAGAAAAAAATGGAAGAAATCGATTTAAAAGAACTATTAAGCTTATTTTGGAGCAAAAAAACACAAATAATATTAATAATATTAATATTCATGTTAATAGGAGTAATCTACACAGTAGGATTTGTAACACCAAAATACACATCATCAACAACACTACTATTAGCAACATCAGAAAACTCAACAACAAAATCAAGCACAATAACAACAACAGACATAACATTAAACTCTAAATTAGTATCAACATACACTTTATTAATACAAAGCAAAAGCGTATTAAGCCAAGTTATATCAAACTTACAAATGGACATAAGTGAAGAAGAACTAAAAAATAGCATAACAGTAACACAAGAAAAAGACACAGAAATAATAAAAATATCTGTAACAAACGAAAATGCAGCAACAGCAGAAAAACTAACAAATGAAGTAGCAAAGATTTTTATGCAAAAAGTACAAGAAATATATAAAATCAACAATGTCCAAGTTGTAGACAAAGCAGAACTAGAAACAGAACCATCAAACATAAACCATTCAAAAGATATATTAATATTTACATTTGTAGGACTAGTAGTAGCAGTAGGATATGTTTTAATAGCAAACATGTTAGATACAACAATAAAATCAGCAGAAGAAGTTGAAAAACAATTCAAAGTACCAGTTCTTGCATCAATACCATTATATAACTTTGAACCTGTAAAGAGCAAAGGAGGAAAGAAAAAATAATGAAAACGAAAAGAGAATTAATAACACAAAGAGATCCAAAATCTCCTGTATCAGAAGTATTCAGAACATTAAGAACAAACATACAATTCATGAATGCAAATAAAAAATTAAAAACTTTATTAATAACATCAACATTCCCAAGTGAAGGAAAAAGTTGGGTTGCATCAAACTTAGCAGTAACATTTGCACAAGCAGATAATAAAGTTATATTAATAGATGCAGATATGAGAAAAGGAAGACAATACACAATATTTGGAGCATCACCAAGACCAGGTCTTTCAAACTATTTATCTGGAATGGATGTTGAAGATGGACAAGAACCAGATGTAACAGATTACTTACAAAAAACAGATATAGAAAACTTATTAATAATGACAGCTGGAAACATACCACCAAATCCATCTGAATTATTAGTATCACCACAAATGAACAAATTACTAGAAGATTTAAAACAAGCATGTGACATAATCATAATAGATGGAACACCATGTGAATTAGTAACAGACTCTGTAATATTATCAAGAATAGTTGATTCAACAGTTATTGTAACAGCACATAAAGAAACTAAAAAAGAAAACCTAGAAAAAATAATAAGAAATATTCAGCATGTAGGTGGACATTTAGCAGGTATTGTTGTAAACAAAATGCCAATATCTGTTAAGAAATATAATGAAAAATATTATTATAATAGTGCAACAGGTTCAACTTTAAATCAAACAACAAGTAGAAGAGAAATAAAAGAAAAAGCTTCTAATATATTAAAACAAAATGACGATATGTACAAAGAAAAGAAAATTGAACAAAGAAAATCAAATAAAACTAATGTGAACGATGATTATGAATCAGAAAATAAAATGGAAAAACCAAGTTTTATTAAAAATAATAATTCAGGAGTAGACTTAGATAGGTCAAAAGATATATTAAATCAAATTAATTCATATTTAGATAATGAAAAGAAAAATTTACGCTAGAACAGAAGAAAGAGGAGAGCAAAAATGATAGACTTTCATACACATATATTACCAAATATAGATGATGGAGCAAGAAATATAGAAGAAACAATAGAATTAATAAAAGAAGCAAAACAAGCAGGATTTGACGAAATAATATTAACATCACATTACATTGAAAATTATTATGAAACAGATGTACCAGAAAGAGATATGTGGGTAAAAGCTATAAGTGATAATTTGAATGCAAAAGGAGTAGATATAGACTTATATTTAGGAAATGAAATTTATATATCCAATAATATGATGCAATTATTAATAGATGGTAAAGCATCAACAATAAATAATAGTTGTTATGTTTTATTTGAAATGCCATTAAATGCTGAGCCAATGGACTTATACAATGTCATATATTCTTTACAAGAGAATAAACTAATACCAGTATTGGCTCATCCTGAAAGATATTCATTTGTACAAAAAGAGCCTGAATTAATATATGATTTAATTCAAAAAGGTGTATTAATGCAAGCAAACTATGGAAGTATATTAGGACAATATGGTAAAAAAGCAGAATTTATTGTTAGAAAATTTTATGAAAACAATATGATACACTTTTTAGGAAGCGATGTACATAGACCAAATACAATATATAAAAGAATACCAGATGCAATTGCAGAAATAAGTGCAATTATTGGAGATGAAAAGGTTAGAGAATTAACAACAACTAACCCAAAACTTGTATTACAAAATAAAAGAATAGATGTAGAAGAGCCAATAGAATTTAGCTTGACATTTAAAGAAAAAATGATGATGCTTTTGAAAAATTTAAAAAAATAGGAGGAAACTTAAAGATGAGAAAGTACTTTGGAACAGATGGCATAAGAAGAATTGCCAATACAGAACTTACACCTGAATTAGTATACAAAGTAGCAAAAGCAGGAGCATACGTTCTATCAAAACATACAGACCATACACCAACAATATTAATAGGAAGAGATACAAGAATATCAGGAACATTAATAGAAAGTGCAATGGTAGCTGGATTTCTAAGTTATGGCGCAAATGTAAAATTGTTAGGAGTTATACCAACACCAGCAGTTGCATATTTAACAAGAAAATTACAAGCAGATGCAAGTGTTGTAATATCAGCTTCACACAATACATTTGAATTTAATGGAATAAAATATTTTAGCAATAAAGGTATGAAAATACCAGATAGTCTTGAAGAAGAAATAGAAGAAGTAATGGACTCTGGAAAAATAGACGAATTAACTGCAATAAGCAGTAAAATTGGTGTATCTGAATACAGAGCAGATTTATTAGATGAATATGTATATTTTTTCAGAAAGAATTTTGATGACAACTTTGAAAAAATAAATAAAGACAATTTTGTTGTAGGAATCGACACAGCAAATGGAGCAACATCAGTAGTTGCAGAAAAAGTATTCAAAGCATTAGGAATAAAATACAAAATAATAAATAATTATCCAGATGGAATAAACATAAATGAAAATTGTGGTTCAACACATCTAGAATCATTAAAAAAATTTGTAGTTGAAAACAAATTAAGCCTTGGAGTTGCATATGACGGTGATGGCGACAGATGCCTAGCAGTAGATGAAAAAGGTAATGAAATAGATGGTGATATGATAATGGCAATTGTATCAAACTATTTAAGGAAAAAAGGAAAATTAGCAAAAGATACAATTGTTGCAACAGTAATGAGTAATTTGGGATTACACAAATATGCAAGAGATAATGGATTAGAATTAGTTCAAACAAAAGTTGGAGATAGATATGTATTAGAAGAAATGCTAAAAGATGGTTACAACTTAGGTGGAGAACAATCTGGACACGTAATTTTATTAGACTACAATCCAACAGGTGATGGAATTTTAACATCATTAATGTTAATTCAAGCAATATTAGAAGAAAACGAGACATCATCAAAAATGACAGAAATAATAAAATTATATCCACAAGTATTGATAAATGCAAAAGTAAGCTCAGATAAAAAATATGATTATGAAAAAGATGATGAAATTAAAAATGCAATAGAAAAATTAGAAAAAGAATTTGCTGGAAATGGTAGAGTATTAATCAGACCTTCTGGAACAGAACCATTAGTAAGAGTTATGATTGAAGGAGAAGACCAAGAATATATTACGAAAAAGGCAAGAGAAATTGCAGATTTAATAGAAGAAAAATTAAAATAAAAAATTGCAGTTAAAATAAAATAACAATAAATATATTTTATAAAAAATAAATATAAATAAAACAAAAGAAAAAAGGGGGAAATATAAATGTTTGTATTTGATTTAACAAATCTATTAACATTATTTTTAGTAACTATTGTCACAGTATTATTCATTTATTTATCACAAGAATTAAAGAAAAGTATGGTTGCAGTAATTCCATTATTTGCATTTGTGGTAGACTTAGTAATACATACAATTCAAACATTAACATTAAAACAAGAATATTCATATTTGTTTGGAACATTAACAGCTAATATGGCAATAGATTTTGCGTTTTTATTAGTAACATTTTTAGCATATTTATGGGCTGACAATGTAGAAGCAAAAGAATTCAACAAAAAGACAATCAATAGTAAAGGAATTGATTGGTTATTTAAAGAAATTTAAAAATATTGGTTACCATTATAAGAAAAAAAGTTGCTATCTAGGTGGTAATATATCAATATTTAAGGTCAAAGACCCAATGGTAGACCCCAGATATGTTTTTGACTAAAAATATTGATATATTACCACACCTATATAGCAACTTTTTTTATAGCTGAAACCAATATATTATTTTTTTATTTTAAAAGTATTGCAATTTGTTAAAATTGTGATATAATAATATGCAAATCGAAAAAAACAAAAGTCAGGACAACACGAAATATAAAATAACTTAAAGAGAGCCAGAGGGTGCTGAAAATCTGGTAAGTAAAAATATTTTGTTATCACTTAACTGTTTTTGAACTGAAACAAATAAAAAAGAAGTAAGTTCAAACGTAAATCTGCGTTAAAGATAAATGAGAGAATAATGTAAAAGCATAAAATATTTATAAAATTAAAAAAGATTAAATAATAAAAATAAAAGCGGAAACATTATTAAAATAGGTGGTACCGCGGAATAAAGCTATTTCGTCCTAGAAAACTAGGACAGAAGTAGCTTTTTATTTTTACAAAAAATAAAGGAGGAATTTTTATGTACAAAAAAGTAGAACTAAAAGACGGCTTTGTAGGAATGGAAAGAGAAGTCGCAGAAAACTGGAAGAAAAAAGATATAATCAAGAAAAACTTTGACATGAACAAAGGAAAAAGATATTTCACATTTTATGATGGACCACCAACAGCAAATGGAAAACCACATGTTGGACACATCGAAACAAGAGTTATGAAAGACATAATACCAAGATATAAAGTTATGAAAGGATATCAAGTTATAAGAAAAGCTGGATGGGATACACACGGACTACCAGTTGAACTTGAAATAGAGAAAAAACTTGGAATTTCAGGAAAACAACAAATTGAAGAATACGGTGTTGAAAAATTTGTCAAAGAATGTAAAGAAAGCGTTTTCACATATGTGCATATGTGGGAAGAAATGACAAACAAAGTTGGATACTGGGTTGATATGGAACATCCATATGTAACATACCACAATGACTATATCGAATCAGTTTGGTGGGCATTAAGCCAATTATGGAAAAAGGGTCTTTTATATGAAGGACACAAAGTTATGCCATATTGCCCAAGATGTGGAACAGCATTATCTTCACATGAAGTTGCACAAGGATATAAAGATGTTAAAGACTTAACATGTGTTGCAAAATTCAAAGTTCTAGATGGTCAAAATATAGGAAATGAAGCTATTGAACCAAACACATATATTTTAGCATGGACAACAACTCCATGGACATTGCCATCAAACTTAGCATTATGTGTAAACAAATCATACACATATGCAGAAATAAAAGCAAATATTGGAACAGACGAAGAACCAGTATATGAAAACTACATTTTAGCAAAAGATTTAATTGAATCAGTATTAAGAGAAACACCATATGAAATAGTAAAAGAATTCAAAGGAGAAGAATTATTAGGAGTAAAATATGAACAATTAATGCCATTTGCAAAAATTGAAGGAAAAGCATTTGAAGTAATCCATGGAGATTATGTAACATTAACAGATGGTACTGGAATTGTTCACATTGCACCAGCATATGGTGAAGATGACAGTTTAGTTGCTAAACAAAATGGAATTACATTTGTAAATTTAGTAGATAAAACAGGAAAATTTGTACCAGAAGTAGAACCATGGGCAGGTAGATTTGTTAGAGACTGTAACGAAGATATTTGTAAATGGTTAACAGATGAAAATAAACTATTCAGCAAAGAAAAACACATGCACTCATATCCACATTGTTGGAGATGTGACACACCATTACTTTACTATCCAAAAGAAAGTTGGTTTGTTGCAATGAGCAAACTAAGAGATGAATTAGTTGCAAATAACAATAAAGTAAATTGGTATCCAGACACAATTAGAACAGGAAGATTCGGAAAATTCCTAGAAAATGTAATTGACTGGGGAATTTCAAGAGATAGATATTGGGGAACACCACTTCCAATTTGGACATGCGAAGACGAAAACTGTGGACATCAAGAATGTATTGGAAGTATTGCAGAATTAAAAGAAAAAGCAATAGACTGTCCAGATGATATAGAATTACATAAACCATATATTGATAATGTACATTTAAAATGTCCAAAATGTGGTAAAGAAATGAAAAGAGCAAAAGAAGTTATAGACTGTTGGTTTGATTCAGGCTCAATGCCTTTTGCACAATGGCATTACCCATTTGAAAATAAAGAAATGTTTGAAAATAACTTCCCAGCAGGATTTATATCAGAAGCTATTGATCAAACAAGAGGATGGTTCTATACATTAACAGCATTAGGAACAGCATTATTTGGAAAAACACCATTTGAAAACTGTATAGTTTTAGGACATGTTCTAGATGAACACGGACAAAAAATGTCAAAATCAAAGCAAAACGGTGTAGACCCAATGGTATTATTAGACTCAGTCGGAGCAGATGCAACAAGATGGCACTTCTATACATGTAGTGCACCATGGCTACCAACAAGACTTGGACTAAACAATGTACAAGAAACACAAAGAGGATTTTTAAGCACATTATGGAATGTATACTCATTCTACGTTCTATATGCAGAAATAGATCAATTCAATCCATTAAAATACAATGACTTTAAAGTTACAAATGTAATGGATAAATGGATAATTTCAAAATTAAATACATTAGTAAAAGAAGTAGATGATAAATTAGATAAATACGACATAACAAGTGCAGCACTTCAAATTGAAAGCTTTACAGATGAACTTTCAAACTGGTATGTACGTAGAAACAGAGAAAGATTCTGGAGTCAAGAATTGACAGATGATAAAATTGGAGCATATGTAACACTATACAAAGTTCTAGTAACACTATGCAAAGTAGCAGCACCATTTGTACCATTTATGACAGAAGAAATTTATCAAAATCTAGTTGTAGGATTAGACGAAAAAACACCAGAAAGCATCCACTTATGCTTATGGCCAGAATATGACGAAACAGCAGTAGACAAAAAACTAGAACAAGAAATGGACTTAGCATACACAATAGTAAAACTAGGAAGAAGTGCAAGAAACTCTGTAAATATCAAAAATAGACAACCACTATCAGAAATGCTAATATCTGTAAACACATTACCTGAATACTATTCAGATATAGTAAAAGAGGAATTAAATGTTAAAAAAGTTGAACTAGGAGCAGAAATGTCAGACTACGTAAACTTTGAAATTAAGCCAAATCTACCAGTTTTAGGAAAAGAATATGGAAAGCTAATACCTAGAATAAAACAAGAAATTGCTAAGAAAAATCAAATGGACTTAGCAAATACAGTAAAAAACGGTGGAGTAGAATACATCGAGATAGATGATACACAAATAGCATTGAATTCAGAAAACTTGCTAATCACAATGAATGGTAAAGATGGATTTGCATTTGCAGGTGAAGGCGAAATAGGAGTTGTATTAGATACACATATTACACAAGAACTAAAAGAAGAAGGATATGTAAGAGAAGTATTATCAAAAGTTCAAAACATGAGAAAAGACAAAGGGTTTGAAGTTTTAGATAAAATAAATCTTTATGTTTCTGGAAATGAAATACTTGAAAATGTTATCAAACAAAATGCTGGATTGATCAAACATGATACTTTGGCATTGAATATTGTTTATGATGCTGAAAGAGCTGATTATACAGAGACAAATATCAATGGAGAAGACTTAAAAATAGATGTTGAAGTTATAAAATAAAAAATTAGATTACGAAAAATTCGGGATTGAGGGACGGGCCTTCAATCTCGAATTTTTACTTGCAAATAAAAAATAAGTATGCTAAAATAGTGCCTATAAAAGCACTGAAAAACTTTATAGGGGGAATATATGAACAAAGAGAAATTAGTAGAAACAGAACAATTATCAGAAAAGCAAAAGCTATTATTATACTTTTTTACATACTCATTTTTGGGGTGGATATTAGAAACAGCATATTGCATATTAACATTAGGAGTATTTAACAAAAGAGGATTCTTATATGGCCCAGTATGTCCAATATATGGATTTGGAGCTATATTATTGATAGAATGTTTAAAAAAGATAAAAACAAATTCGTTTGGAAAGTTTTTTATTTCCATGATTGCATTTACAATATTTGAATATGTTGTATCTGTTGTACTAGAAAGCTTATTTGGACTAAGATGGTGGGATTATACTGGTGAACCATTTAACTTTCAAGGAAGAATAAGTCTTGCATTTTCAATAGCATGGGGAATAATTGGTGTTATTTTTGTTGATAAAATACATCCATTCATAAAAAGAAAATTAGAAAGATATACAATTAGATTTCCTCACAAAGTACAAGTTGTTGTTCTAAATATTTTATTAGTAATTATTTTAATTGATTTTGTTATGTCTATAATAAAGTATTCACCAGTTATGTATTTGTAAGAAAGCATCAATTGGATTATTAAGTAAAAACGTTCCACATCTTGAAAATATTATTCAAGATGTGGAACGTTTTTATGTTATTTCATCAATTCAATAATGTTTTTATTATTTATCCTAGTACAAGGTTTTTTTTGGAGCCTTAACTTTTCTTATATTCGAAATTTTATACTCCCAAGATGGATTAAATCAACTAAATAAATTATATCAGTTTTTGATATTATTTTAATATGCTTATAGAAATTTTTTACTAAATATAGTATAATTTTATTAGTATTTATCTTTATTTAGTGGGAGGTGTAGAATGAAAACATATCATGAAATTTTTTTAAAGTTGATAGAAGAAAATAAAATTACAATAGCAAAGAAACTTGAAAAAGATCCTAACTTTATTCAATCAATTATGAATTTTGCAATAAAGAACAGTTCTAAAATATTATTTAAAGATTTAGATAAAGATAAGAAAAATATGTTAGCTGAAAATAGAAAAAACGCTTCAGATTATAACAAAAGACTATATAAACAATGGGAAAAACCTATTGATAATCTTGAAACAATAATTGAAATGTCACATGAATGTGCTGAAATGTATTGTGAGAGTTTTATTGAAAAAGCTGAAAAGGAAGAAAATATACTATTTCATTCACTGCGATCTATTCATGCAAGGGCACTACTTACATCAAGGGAATGTTTGTTATTACTTAAAAATGGTTATTCTGATGGAGCATTTAGCAGGTGGAGAACATTATATGAATTATCTGTAATTGGTGCATTATTATTTAAAAAAAATGATAATGATATATGTCAAAGATATTTAGATTATTTTCACATACAGGCATATAAAGAAGAACAATTAAACAGAGAAAAAGGCCATCCTTCGCATACTGAAGACTCATTTGTAATTTTAAAAGAAAATTATGATTATGTTATTGAAAAGTATGGTAAAGAATATGCTAAAGGAGAATATGGTTGGGCTAACAAAATGTTAAATAAAAATGCTACTTTTCGAGATATAGAGGAAGCAGCAGATATGAGAAATCTTAGAGGATATTATAAATCATCATCAATGTTTGTTCACGGGAACTATAAAGCGAGTCAGGAATCGTTAGGATTAATGCCAAATATAGATAAAATGTTACTAGTTGGTCCATCTAATTATGGTCTATCTATACCAATGCAAAATGTAGCAATTTCATTAGTATCAATTACATCTTCTTTTTTGTTAGTATATCCAACTATTGATACAATGTCTGCTATTTCTATATTGCAAAAATTTATGAAAAAAATTTTAAGTGAATCTGATAAAATTCAAACAAAAATAGGAAATAATGAAACGAAATTGAGAGGAAAGCATTCAAATATATTAATTACAAGTTTTAAAGGAAAAAATAATTCTTCTAATTTATTATTACATAAAATTAGAACAAGTAAAAATATTGATAAAATTGAATTAACAAACAGTTTTAAAACAAGTGAAAGCGAACTATCAAAAAAATTAAGCAATAATTATAAATATGTTATTGCTTTAGGTCAAAAACCTCTTGTAAATGAATTATATATTGAACTTAAAGCAAAGAAAAATAGCACTATTTTAGATACTAACTTTCCATTAAAAGAAATTAAAAAACTATTTATGGATAATAATATTAATTATTTGATTTCAGAAAATGCTGGCAATTATCTATGTAATAATATTTATTATGAAGGCTTGGATTATATAAAACAAAACAAATTAGACACAAAGATGATTTTTATTCATGTTCCATCTATAAATCAAGGTTTTGATTTTGATAAATTAGCAAAAGTAATATCTGGTTTTATAGACAATGACTAATTAAGGAGGAAAAAATATGAACGAAAAAATAGCAAATTCAATAAAGTTTTATACTTTATGTACTAGACTAAAAGACACAATTAGAACAGGTCCTAAAGTTTGGAATGCTAAAAGAGAGAGAATAGAAAGTGTTGCAGAACATATTTATGGAGTTCAAATGCTAGCATTATCTATTTATTATCAATTCGGCTATAAATTAGATATTAATAAAATTATTTATATGCTAGCAATTCATGAACTAGAAGAAATTGAAATTGGTGATTTAGCATTTTATGAAACAACACGAGAAGAAAAATTAATTAAAGGAAAAGAAGCAACTAATTATATTTTGAAAGACTTTCTTGGAAAAGATGAAATATCAGCATTATTAGATGAATATAATGAAAGAAAAACCGATGAAGCGTTATTTGCTTATCATTGTGATAAATTAGAATGTGATATTCAAATGAAATTATATGACCAAGAAGGATGTTTTGATTTAAATAATCAATCAAATAATCCAATTATAAATAATCCTAGTGTTAGAAAAGTATTAGATAGTGAAAAAAGTATCTCCAATGCTTGGATTGAATTTGATAGAAGTAAGTATGAAGATGATAAAAACTTTATAGAAATAATTGAGTATTTGAAAGAAAACGAAATATAGAGAGGTGTAATTATGACCGATGAGAATTATATAGACATAGCAATAGAAATTAGTAAAAATGCCAAATATCCTTATGGTGCTATTGTAGTTAAAGGTAATAAAATTATTGGCAGAAGTGATGATAAAACTTTAATGGAAACAAGTATGTATTCACACGCAGAATTAGAAGCAATAGAAAGTGCTTCTAAAAATAAAAATCTTTATGGAGATTTAAAAGGTGCAACAATGTATGTATCTTGTGAACCTTGTATGATGTGTATGGGAGCAATTCTACATGAAGAATTTTCAAAAGTGGTTTATGCTGCTACTCTTCAAGATAGCAATGATAATTATTGTCCAGAAATGATAACCAATATAGACGAGTTAGCAAAATACTCAAAAGATAAAATAGAAATAATTAAGGAATTACATAGAGAGCAAGCTGTTGAAGTGTTAAAAACGAGAGGAGAATAAATCTTATGAAACAAGAATTAGTAAGAATTAATTCTATTGATGGTATAGAACAAGTTGGTATATTATATGCACCTAATAATATTACAAATAAAATAGTAATCCATGTTCACGGATTAAATGGTAATTTCTATGAAAATAAATTTTTAGACATTTTAGCAGAAACTTATACAAACAAAAATTATGCTTTTTTAACTTTCAATAATAGAGGCAAAGATTATATTTCAGAGTTCTCGAAAGGTGACACTTCTATTATTATAGGTGGAAGTTTAGAAAGGTTCAAAGATTGTTTATTAGATATTGAAGGTGTTATAAAATGGGCAAAGGAAAAAGGCTATAGCGAAATAACATTAGAAGGACATAGTTATGGCTGCAATAAGGTTTTATATTATTACAATAAAAAGAAAGATGATAGTATAAATAAAATAGTTTTATTAGCACCTTGTGATATTCCTTCTGAAGGTAAAAAATTCTTAAACAAAACAGAATATGAAATAGCCAAAGAAGATGCTACTAGGCTTGTAAACGAAAGAAAGGAACAGGAATTAATAGATTTCTCTGTTATGGCTAATGGTAAGATTGCTGCCGGGACATATTATTATGATTTTTTACCTGGTGGAGAGAATGATTTTATTAGATATAGTGATGGAGAAAATGATAAGAGTCCAATTCTTAATAGCATAAATATTCCTGTTTTAATTATTTTTGGAAACATTGATGAGTGTGTTTTAACTCAACCTATTGAAATAGTAAAAAAATATTTAGAAAACAATATATCAAATTGTAAAATTGAAGTAATTAATGGTGCAAATCATTCTTATACAAATAAGCATGAAGAATTAGGCAAAGTTATTGAAAATAATTTTTAAGGAGAAAGGTAATATGAATGAAACATTTAAATTTTTAAAGGAAAATACACAAGTTAATTATTTAGATACTGTAAAAGGAGATAAGCCAAGTTGCAGACCTTTTGGAGATCCAATTATGTATGATGGCAAGATATATGTGATAACAAGTAAGCATAAAGAAGTTTCAAAACAAATTGCTGAAAATAATAATGTTTGTATTGTTGCTTATGATGATGAGAATTGGATTAGAATTAACTGTCAACTAATTGATGACAGCAATAACGTAGCTGTTAAACAAGCTGTTATTAATGAATTTGATTGGGCTATCGAAGCAGGATATACTCTTGATAATCCAGACTTTCAAATTTTATATATGGCAAATGTAGATTCAACTATTTATGATGAAGAAGGAAATGTCATCTCAACTTATAATTTTTAAATATATAAATTATTATGAATTGTTATTAAAATTCAATTGGAGTATGGAGAATTTTGTTATTTTATTGTATAATATATTTGAATTTATTAATATGGGAGAAATACTATGAATAACAAATATTATTTTAAAAACGATACAAAATTGACGAATTATTTTCTGTGTGACGTTATAGTAGATGGAATAAAATATTCTTCAAGTGAAGCAGCATATCACTCACAAAAATTTTTAGATGAAGATATAAAGAAAATAATGACTAAACTTACACCAGATGAATCAAAACATGTTAGCAGAGAATTATCAAGATTTATACGCGATGATTGGGAAAATGTTAAATATGATTTAATGAAAAAAGTAGTAATAGAAAAATTTAAACAAAATCAAGATTGTTTGGAAGAGTTATTAAATACTCAATCTATGGAATTAATAGAAGATACAACTGGTTGGCATGATAATATATGGGGTGAATGTACATGTGATGATTGTAAAACTTTAGAACATAAGAATTTGTTAGGGAAAATTTTAATGGAAGTAAGAGAAGAATTAAAATAACATTTTTAAGGAGTAAATCAATGGAATTAAATTGCAAAAAAGCATTAATGATATTAAATGATTGTAAGGGTATGGCAAAAAACGATGATTGGATTTTACATTCAATTTGTGTTGGTGATACTGCAGGGATTATTGCAAAATCATTAAATTTAGATGAAGATTATGCAAAAACATTAGGATATATTCACGATATTGGAAAAAGATTTGGGTGTAATAGTTATGAAGGAGTAATACCTCATGCAATTAATGGATATAATTATTTAAAATCATTGGGATACGATGATAAGTATGCAGGTATATGTATTAAACATTCTTTTTTGAATAATGATATTAATTGTTTGGCTAATGATAGAGACTATACAGATTCAACTAACGAAAAATATAATTTTATAAAGAGCTATATTTTAAAAGAATATACAATTTATGAAAAAATTATTAATTTATGTGATTTAATGTGTACTACTAAATTGCAATCATTAGAACAAAGATTAATTGATTTATTACTAAGACATGGTGTATATAAAAATACTCATTATCATTTGATTGAAGTATACAAGTTAAAAGAAAACTTTGATAATTTATTAGGATATAATTTGTATAACTTATTTCCAGAAATAAAAGAAAATTTATAAAAGGGATTGGGATTTTCCCATATAAGAATTTGTCCGGGAGTACAAATTCAGTGCTGGCTAGACAAGAATATTACTCCCAAATTAAGAAAAACATAAAAAGAGGATTAAATTATTTTGATAATTTTTTCCTCTTTTTCAGTTAGTTTTATATAAAATAAAAACTTACGAACTATAATCAGTCCGTAAGTTGTTTTCAAATGGAGCCAATAGGCAGAATCGAACTGCCGACCTACGGGTTACGAATCCGTTGCTCTACCAACTGAGCTATATTGGCATTACAAAGAAATTATAGCATAAATAAAATCATTTTACAATAATCTTATAATAAATTAGAGTAATCATGCATAAAAATAGGAAAAATCCGGAAAAAATCTAAATTTATAATAAAAAATCTATTGACAAAAGCAATACCTAGTGATACTATGTACAAAGATACATAGAATTACTAGGTATTAAAATTTTAAAATAGGTACAAAAAGCACCTTAGAAAGGAAAGAAAAAATGAAAATCAACAAAGAATTATTAAAAGGAAGTACAAAAATGTTAATACTAGAAATGGTCAAAGACGAGAACATGTATGGATATCAAATGATAAAAAAACTAAAAGAAAAATCAAACGAAGTATTTGACTTCAAAGAAGGAACACTATATCCAATACTACACGCACTAGAAGAAGAAGGACTAATAACATCATATTGGGACGACACAACAGGAAAGAAAAGAAAATACTATGCAATAACAACAAAAGGCAAAAAATCATTAAAAGAAAAAAATGAAGAATGGAAAATATTCAGTGAATCAGTCAACAGAGTAATAGGAGGTGTTTCATTTGCAAATTAATGAATTTCTAAACTCTGTATGTGAGCAAATAAAATATAAACCAATACGAAACACCATATCAGAAGAATTAAAAAATCACATAGAAGACAAAAAAGAAGAACTAATAGAAAATGGACAAAACGAACAAGAAGCAGAAGAAAATGCAGTAGAACAAATGGGAGATGCAAAATTAATTGGAAAAGAATTAAATAAAGTGCATAAACCACGATTGGACTGGAAACTATTGATAATATTAATTATATTATTAGGATTTGGATTCTTAGTATCATATATAATAACACTAAATGAAGAAACAGAAATGATGAAATATATAAAGCAAAATGTAGCTGAATATATTACAACAAATTATATGTTAAAATATATAATGTATTTAGCAATTGGATTGGTAATCGGGATAGCAGTATATTTTTACGATTATAAGAGATTAAAAAATAAATCATTAATATTATATGGAATTGCAACAGCAGTAATTATATTAACATTACTATTTGGAATGTCAGTAAATGGAATAAAATTTTTAAGAATAGGAAATCACGGAATAAGAGCTAATGCAATAGCAATGCCATTATATATTATTGCATTTATAGGATTTTTAGAAAATATAAACAAAGAAAATAAACTAACAGAAATCTTTAAAGAGAAGAACATAAAAATCAATGCAAATATTTTGTTAGTGATAGCATTAAGTATAATATCACTAGTAATGCTAACATTAATTCCATCACTATCATCTGTAATAGTAATGGCAATTGCATATTTAATTTTAGCAACAAGAAAAATAAAGAATGAGAGTAAGAATAAGAAAAAAGATATATTAATTTTATGGGGAATACCAATCATATTAGGAATAGTTTTTCTTTTGTTAGAAGGTGTGATGAATCCATTTTTTTGGGATAGATTTATTTCAGTATATAACCCAGCAGAATATGAAGATGGATATGGATGGATTTCATTAAATAGAAAACAAATAATTGATTCAGCACAAAAATTTGGAGAAGCTGGTAATATGAGTTATGCTATATATTTGTTTGATAGTGAGTCAAATAATGAAATTATATCAATATTAGCTCATTTTGGGTGGATACCTACAATTGCTTTGATTATTGCAGTTGTTGCATTTTCTACAAAATTGGTAATCAATTCTTTTAAAATTAAGGAACAATATGGTAGTTTTATTATTTTAGGTATTGGATGTATGTTTATTTTGCAAAGTTTGTTTAATGTTTTGATTAATTTTAATTTGATTTATGATGCTAGTTTCAACCTTCCATTTGTGACATATGGTGGAGCTAATTTAGTAATAGATTTGATATGTCTAGCATTAATATTTTCTATATATCGTAGAAAAGACATAAATATGATGATAAATAAATAAAAACTCAGATTTACTAAAATGTAATATTATTTGATATTGTCATAATTTGTCGAACGATTTTTCTTGATTTTTAGGCAAAACCATGATAATAT
>OCHJ01000613.1_pt1 | contig 40779 bp, 33 predicted proteins | sample 1538381 | NCBI WGS metagenome assembly OCHJ01 (sample SAMN04571688, study PRJEB22368) | human gut metagenome | biome: human gut; material: stool | host: Homo sapiens | place: Luxembourg | collected 2012-06-29 | reverse complement strand
ATAGTACCAAGAGGAATGGCTGGAGGATATACAATGTATCGTCCAACAGAAGACAAATCATTTATGTCAAAAACAGAAATGGAAGAAAATATAGTATCACTATTAGGTGGTAGAGTAGCAGAAGCTCTTATATTAAACGATGTATCTACAGGTGCAAGTAATGATATAGAAAGAGCTACAAAAATAGCAAGAAGTATGGTAACACAATATGGTATGAGTGACAGAATAGGAACAATAACATTAGGACAAGGACAAGAAGAAGTATTTTTAGGAAGAGATTTAGCACATGCTAAAGAATATTCTGAAGAAACAGCTGCTGTTATAGATGAAGAAACAAAGAGAATTGTTGACACAGGATATAATAGAGCAAAACAAATTTTATCAGAAAATATAGACAAATTACACAAAGTTGCAGGTGTGCTTCTTGAAAAAGAAAAAATCGAAGCAGATGAATTTGAAGCAATTTTTAGTGAATGATTTTGGGGTCGGAGCAAAAAATCATTTTTATTAGCAGAAATAGATGAAAATAATGCTAATGGTAAATAGTGAAAGATGAAAAATAGAATATAAAATATAACGAAAATAGCAACTACATATTGCTATTTTTGTTTTTTTAATATAAAATTATGTTGAATTATTTGAACAAGGAGAATATGTATGAAAAATTATTATGAACTATTAGAAGTAAATCCTAAAGCATCAAAAGAAATAATAGAAAAGGCATATAAAGTATTAATAAAACAATGTCATCCAGATGCATATATAGGTGAAGAAAAAAGATTTGCAGAAGAAAAAACAGTAGAATTAAATGAAGCATATCATATTCTTACAAATGACTTTTTAAGAAGTCAATATGATTTGGAATTACAAAGAGAAAGTTATAACAAACAAAACATTAACCAAAATAGAACAAGTAATAGAAATTATTTTAATGATAATATCCAATTTCAAGAACAAGAAATATATAATCAAGAACAAAATAAAGAACCAAAACAACATAAAGTTGGCTCATTAATGGCAATTGTAGATGTATGTACAGAAATATTTAAAAAAAGGAAAAATGGACCTAAAATACCAAAAGAATTAAAAAAAGAAGATTGGGTAGCAGGAATAATAACAATTGTTATAGTAATTGTATTAGGAATAATTTTATGGTTTATACCAGCAACAAATGGATTTATTAGAAGTTTGAATCCGTTTTCATAATAATTGTTAATATAAGGGTTATAGAAAATCCCACAATAAAGTAAAAATCTAAATATAGTATGTAAGGATGTATAGAAAATGTATTATGCAGATATAAAAAAAGCAGATGTAGCAAATGGATTAGGAGTTAGAGTATCAGTTTTTGTAAGTGGATGTACACATCATTGTAAAAACTGTTTTAACGAAGAAGCATGGGACTTTCATTATGGAAATGAATTTACTCAAAATGAAATTGATAAAGTAATAGAATTAATGGATCATTCATATGTTGCAGGGTTGTCATTACTAGGTGGGGAACCACTTGAGCATGTTAATCAACAAGGTTTATTACCATTAGTAAAAGTTGTAAAAGAAAAATTTCCAGACAAAAACATATGGTGTTATTCAGGATATACATTTGAAAAAGATATTAAAGATAGAATGTGTAAAAATTGGAAAGAAACTCCAGAACTTTTATCTTATATAGATGTATTAGTTGATGGAAAATTCGAAGAAGACAAAAAAGATCTTTCTTTAAGATTTAGAGGGTCAAGTAATCAAAGAATAATTGATGTACAGAAATCTCTAAAAGAAAATAAGACAGTATTATTTGAGCTATAAGTATTGACAAATTATGCTATTTTAGTTATAATGGATATCGTTATAAGGGTTATCCCACATACTGTTTTGTATGGACCGGAAGGAGGGGAAATAAAATGTCAGAGATAAAAGTTAATAATGGAAATATAGAAGATGCTTTAAAAAGATTTAAAAGACAATGTGCACGTAATGGAGTTTTACAAGAAGTTCGTAAAAGAGAACACTATGAAAAACCTAGCGTAAAAAGAAAAAAGAAATCAGAGGCAGCTAGAAAAAGAAAATTTAATTAATGAGAAAAAATAAAATCGGCTTACACCATAGGTGCAAGCCGATTTTTTATAGTTTAATTTACATATTCATTCAAAGGTTTAACTTTAAAATTCAATTCACCAAATTCACAAGTTGGAACATAACCAGCTTTAGAATTAATAACATCAGGAATTCTATTAACAACAGAAGCACAAGTTAATTCAACAGTAGCAGGTTTATTTACAATAATTGTTGTATCAGGTTCTCCAATAATAGACCATTCATTTTTATCAAATTCATCTGGAGCATATACTTTACCAATACACTCACTTTCGATTGTAATTCCTTCTTCTGTCTCAGTAGTAACAACAGCACTCATACCAGTTGCATCACCAGCTTTTACAGTCATTCCTAATGTAGAAGAATATAAATCTTCTTTATAAGTTTGAGGTACACATTTTTGAGTTTGAGATTTAACAGTTAATCCTAATTTTTCACATAACCAACCATTTACATTCCACATATAAGAAGGCAAATATTCTCCACTTTCAATAATTTTTTGTCTTTCTTCATTACTTATTTTATCAACAGAAGCAACCTCTTTGTCAAAATCTTCTAAGCTAAGTCCAGCACCATGTGCTTTTGCAAGTGCAATTCCATATTCTTCAACATTATAGCTTGAACTACCTTTTATTTTTGTAATTTTTTGTGTAGAACCTGCAATTGAAGAAATTAATTGCCCCCAGTAAATATCCTGATAACCACTACCTGTAATAGTACAGTTATTTTTCTTTGCTAATTCATTTATTTTGTTTGTTAATGTAGGATTAGAATTTTCTGGATAAAAAGCTTCTTCACAAGTAGTTATTGCATTAATACCTAATTCAGCACATAGCAATAAAGGATTTTCTAAATCTTTTAATAAACTCATTGTGGTAACAATTGCTATATCTGACTTTGTTTCTTGTAGCATTTCTCTTGCACTTTCAGCAGATACAACTTTTACCCCTTTATTTTCTGTTCCTAAAATTTCACCAATGTCTTTTCCAATAACATCTGGATTTACATCAATAGCTCCTACAATTTCGCCACCTTTTTCGTACACATATCTCATTGTATACAAACTCATTTTGCCTACTCCATATTGTACAACTTTAATTTTTCTTTCCATAGAAAGACCTCCATTTCTGCCAAATTGGCTATAACAAAATTTTCCTAAAGAATAAAAACTTTTGATAGCCATATTGTATCAATAGTATTTCCAAATTTCAAGATTTTATATCATTGAAATAAAAAATATTATTATTAAAAATAATTTATAAAATTTTAATAAAAAGTTTAATAAACTCGTAATTATAGTGTATAATAAGAAAAAATAAAAAGGAGGAATTTTAATGAATTATAAAGAAAAAGAAATAAAACAAGGAATAAAATTTCATACAATAGATACAAACAAATTCAAAACAAATCTTATGGCAGTATTTTTAACAACAAAATTAACCAGAGAAAATGTAACTAAAAATGCATTAATATCATTACTTTTAAGACGTGGAAGTCAAAAAATGAAAACACAAGAAAAAATAAGTAAACAAATGGAAAATTTATATGGAGCAATATTTGAATGTGGTTTAGATAAAACAGGAGATAATCAAGTTATAAAACTATATATTGAAACTATAAATGATAAATATTTACCACAATCAGGGGAAAACATGTTGAAAACTGCAATGGATAATTTACTAGAATTAGCATTTAATCCATATGTAGAAAATGATGGATTTTCAAAAGAATATTTAAATCAAGAAAAAAACACTATAAAACAATTAATAGAAGCAAGAACAGATAATAAAGCAAGATATTCACAAGAAAGATGTATAGAAGAAATGTATAAAAATGAAAATTACAGTTTGTTTAAATTTGGATATGTAGATGATTTAGAAAATATAGATGAAAAAAGTTTATATAAATATTATAAAGAATTAATACAGGACTGTAAAATTGACATATTTGTATCAGGAAACTTAGACGAAAATGTAAATGATATAGTAGAAAAAAATGAAAATATACAAAAATTAAAAGAAAGACAAGCAAACTATGCAGAACCTGTAATTGTAAAAAAAGTACAAAATGAAGAAAAAATAGTAACAGAAAGTTTAGATGTAGCCCAAGGAAAACTAGTATTAGGTTTAGATATAGATATAGACAATGATGACGAAAAATATGATATTTTAGCATATAATGCTATATTAGGTGGAACAGCAACATCAAAATTATTTCAAAATGTAAGAGAAAAAGCACACTTAGCATATGTTACATCATCTAGTTATCATAGATTTAAAAACAACATATTAATTAATTGCGGAATAGAAATATCAAATTTTGAAAAAGCTCTAAAAATTGTAAAAGAACAAATAGAAGATATGAAAAATGGTAACTTTACAGAAGAGGATTTAGAAAATTGTAAAAAAGTAATAATTTCAACAATTGCTTCTATTAAAGAGGAACAAGATACAGGAATTACTTATTATTTTGCACGTGAATTATCAGAAAGCCAATATTCACCAGAAGAATATACTAAGAGAGTTCAAAAAATAACAAAAGAAGATATACTAAAAGTTGCAAAAAAAGTAAGTATAAATACAATATATTTCTTAAAAAATTAAGTGTAAGAGATTAGGAGAAAGGAGGATGTATAATGATTATTCATTATACAAAATAAAAAATGAAAATAATTGAAAATTCAAAAGTAAAAGAAAAATTATATATTGAAAAAATGAAAAATGGTTTAACAGTTATGATAATTCCTAAACCAGGGATACAAAAAAAGTACATGATATGGGGAACTAATTATGGTTCAAATGATAACAAATTTATAGTACCAGGAGAAACAGAAATAACAGAAGTACCAAATGGTGTAGCACATTTTCTAGAACATAAATTATTTGAACAACCAAATGGAACAAATAGTTTAGATACATTAACAGCATTAGGAGTAAATGCAAATGCATTTACAACAAATGATCATACCGCATATTTATTTGAATGTACAAACAATTTTTATCCTGCAATGGATGAATTAATGGATTATGTACAACATCCATATTTTACGGACGAAAATGTTGAAAAAGAAAAGGGAATAATAGGTCAAGAAATAAAAATGTATGACGATTATCCTGATTGGAAAGTATACTTAAATGCTTTAAAAATTTTATATCATGAAAATCCTATGAAAATAGATGTTGCAGGAACAGTAGAAACAATAAGCCATATAGATAAAGAAATATTATATAAGTGTTATAAAACATTTTATCATCCATCAAATATGATAATGGTAATAGTAGGTGATTTTGAACCAGAAGAAATGTTTGAGAAAGTTAGAAAAAGATTAGTAGAACAAGAAACTAAGGGAGAAATAAAAAGAATAAATCCAATAGAACCAGAAGATATTGTAAAGCCAAGAATAGAAGAAAAGGCAGAAGTAAGTATGCCATTATATACAATAGGAATAAAAGACAATCCAAAAGAAGATGATAAAAAGAAAATTGTAAGAAAAGATATAGGAATAGAAATTATATTAAATCTTATTTTAGGTAAAAGTTCAAAATTATACCAAGAACTATATAAAGATGGAATAATATTTGGAGAACAAGGCCTAAGTTATGAATATGGAAGGGAATATGCACATGTTTTAGTAACAGGACAAACAACAAATCCAGATAAAGTGTATGAAGGATTTAAAAAAGAAATTAAAAATATGAAAACAAATGGAATAAATAAAGAAGATGCAGAAAGACTTAAAAAAATGATATATGGAAGATATATTAGAGAATATAATGATGTATCAGAAATAGCAAGAATGTTTTTAACAGATTATCTAAGAGGTATATGTAGTTTTGACTATTTAGAGGAAATAGAAGGAATTGATGTAGAATATTTAGAACAATTGTTAAAAGATGTATTTAATGAAGATAAAATGGTAATTTCTATTGTGAAAAATTAAGAAAAAATGTATAAAAAAGTAAATATAAAAATTGTAATAAAAACGGTATTTATAAAATATAAAAAATAATGCCGTTTTTTTGTGATTAATAATGTCGAAAAATGTAAAAAAACGTCATACGAAAGTTGACTAAAACCCTTGGAAATACTTGACTTATGACATGTTATATGGTAATTTATAAATATACAAAAGAAAACAAAGGAAAAAGGAGAGATAAAAATGTTAAATGAGGAAATTTGTAGATTGAGAGATAAATTGAATAAGAGCATTGAACAAGGAGATGACTATAATATTACATATAAAATAAGCACAGAATTAGATGAACTTATAACAAAATACTACAAGCAATTAAATGATAAAAAAAGAAGACAAGCAATAGTAGCATTATAACATAAAACCCTTCAACAAAATATAGTGAAGGGTTTTAACATGCAAATTTATAATATTTTTTTTATTATATTCATTACTTGAAAAAGAAATAAATATATATTATAATAACACCATAAAAGCCTTATCTAAAATTAGATTTAGCTTATGAGAAAACAAAGGTTGTGACATTATGGACACAAAAAATAAAACAATAGTATTAAAATTTGGAGGGAGTTCAGTTGCAGACAACATAAAATTAAATGTTGTTGCAGAAAAAATTATTAGTTTAAAGAAAAATGAAGCGGAAAACATAGCAGTAGTAGTTTCAGCACAAGGAAAGACAACAGATAGACTAATAAAAGAGGCACAAGAGTTATCAGCTGTGCCAGAAGAAAGAGAATTAGATATGTTACTATCAACAGGAGAACAAGTAACAATATCTAAATTAAGTATTTTATTAAATAGAAAAGGATGTAAAACAGTATCATTAACAGGTTGGCAAGCAGGAATAGAAACCAATGTAGTTCATGGTAGTGCAAAAATAAAAGAAATATATACAAAAAGAATAGAAGAAGAATTTAAAAAAGGAAATGTTGTAATAGTTGCAGGTTTCCAAGGGATAGATAAAAATGGAGATATAACCACACTAGGAAGAGGTGGTTCAGATACAACGGCAGTAGCATTACAAGCAGCATTAAATGCAGACAAATGTTATATTTTTTCAGATGTTGATGGAATATATTCAGCAGATCCTAATATGGTAACAATAGCTAAAAGGTTAGATGAAATATCATTTGACGAAATGCAAGAAATAGCAGATGCTGGTGCAAAAGTGTTACATAATAGATGTATTCAAATAGGTAAAAAGTTCGGAATAGATATTATTGCAAAATCTACGTTTACAGATGAAGGTGGGACTAGAGTATGCAAAGGAATTGAAACAAGAGAAGTTAAAAGCATCGTAAAAAACGAAGCTTTATTAATTATTTCTTTAAGAAAAAATGGAGAAATAACTAAAAAAGATGAATATCAAATTTATCAAGATTTATTAGAAAAAAATATTATAGTAGAATGGTTCGAAAGATGTAAACATGCTTTTAAATTTAGAATAAAAAAAGCGGAATTAAATAAAGTACAAGAATTATTGGATGATAAATATTCGGAATATAATATGTCCCAAAAGCAATTAGTTAAATTAAATATAATTGGTTATGGAATAATACAAGACAATAAAGTTTTAATGCAAACAATGAATATATTAAAAGAGCACAATGTTAATATATTAAATGTAAATTTATCACAAGCTAGAATAGAAATTGTAGCTGATGAAATTGAAAATAGTCTAGTAGAATTATTACATAAAAAATTAATAAAAAAGGGAGAGTGAAGAATATGAAAAATACAATATTCAAAGGCTGTGGAACAGCAATAGCAACACCATTTACAGAAAATGGAGTGAATTTTGAGGAATTTGGAAAATTACTAGAAGAACAAATTAAACAAGAAGTTGATGCAATAATAGTATGTGGAACAACAGGTGAATCTGCTACTATGACAGATAAAGAAAGAAAAGATACAATAAAATTTGCAATAGATAAAGTTGCAAAAAGAGCAAAAGTAATTGCAGGAACAGGTTCAAATAACACAAGAGCAGCAGTAGAATTATCAAAATATGCTGAATCAGTTGGGGCAGATGGAATTTTAGTTGTAACACCATATTATAACAAAACAACACAAGCAGGATTAATAGAACATTATAAAACAATTGCAGAAGCAGTTACGGTACCAATAATAATGTATAGCGTACCTAGCAGAACAGGTGTAAATATAAATCCAGAAACATGTTTAGAATTATCAAAAATTAAAAATATAGTAGCAATTAAAGAAGCAAGCGGAAACCTTTCACAAGTAGCTAAAATTGCGTCACTATGTAGAGATAATTTAGATATATATTCAGGAAATGATGATCAAATAGTACCAATATTATCTTTAGGCGGAAAAGGTGTAATATCAGTTTTATCAAATGTAATGCCAAGATATACACATGATATGACACAAAAATTCTTTGATGGAAAAATTAGAGAAGCAACACAAATGCAATTAGATGCAATAGACTTAATTGATGCATTGTTCTCAGAAGTAAACCCAATACCAGTAAAATATGCATTAAATTTAATGGGATATAATTATGGAAAGCCACGTTTACCTTTAGTTGAATTGTCAGCGAAGAATCAAGAGAGAATGAGAGTAGCAATGAAGAATCATAATTTAATTTAGTTGAAAAATAATTACAATTTTGGACTACGTCAAGTTTCATTTAAAATGCGGTTACATACAAACGTATGCGCCCTTGCCTTTTAAATAAAACTTTCCTTGCCAAAATTTAATTCTTTTCCAACTTGGAATTTTCAAAAAATATGTATTAAGTAAAATTAGAAAGGAAAGTAAAAATGAAAGTATTATTAAATGGTGCAAGTGGAAAAATGGGAGGAGAAGTATTAAAAGCAATTGAACAACAACCAGAGTTTGAAGTTGTTTGTGGATTTGATTGTGTAGAAGATACTACTAAAGGATTTCCTATTTATTCTAATATTAACGAAATAAAAGAAAATGTTGATGTAATAATAGATTTTTCAGTACCAGTAGCAACATTTAAAATTTTAGAATATGCTGAAAAAACAAATACACCAATAGTAATTGCAACAACAGGATTTACACAAGAAGAAATAAATAAAATTGAAGGAATATCAAAAAAAATACCTGTATTTAGAAGTTCAAATATGGCATTTGACATTAATTTAATGGCAAGTCTTGTTCAAGAAATTGCTAAAGTATTAACAAATACAGATATAGAAATAGTAGAAACACATCATAATAGAAAAGTAGATAGTCCAAGTGGAACCGCTATTTTGCTTGCAAATGCAATAAATGATGTATTAGAAAATAAAAAAACATATAATTTTGAAAGAATGCAAAAAAGAGAACCACGTAGCAAAAATGAAATCGGTTTTTCTTCTATAAGAGGTGGAAACATAGTAGGAGAACATAGTGTAAAATTCTTTGGGGAGAATGAGACTTTGGAGTTAAAACACACAGCTTATTCAAGACAAGTTTTTGCAGAAGGAGCTTTAAAAGCAGCAAAATTTTTAGTAAATCAAAAACCAGGTTTGTATGATATGAAAAATTTGGTTTAATAAAATAAGTAAATAAATTTTAAAATTTTGAATAAAATATAATATATATTTATTATTTGACTTGACAAAATATACTGAAAGATTATATAATAATTATATGTAAATCAAGGTGTTTCACAGCCTTAAAATGAGAAAGTTATAAATCGGGTGTTTCACAGCCTTAAATGAGAAAGTTATAAATCGGGTGTTTCACAGCCTTAAATGAGAAAGTTAAAATTCAAGGGGAGGTATCGTTAAGATTCTCCTCTTATTTTTTTAGGAGGCAAAAAATGAAACTAAACTTATATAGTATAAGTGACAAATATATAAAATATTTAAGAAAATTTGAAGATAAGATTTATGATAATAAAGAAGAAATAAGAGTTCGAACAAGAAAATATTTAGGAATTGTATTAACTATAAATAATTGTAATTATTATATACCAATGTCATCACCTAAAAAATCAGATTATATAGATTATGAAAAAAGAATTATAAGGAAAGATACAAAAACAATAATTAGAATTGATAATGGCAATAGACTATATGGAACTTTAAGAATAAGCAATATGATACCAGTTCCAATTACTGAATTAGAACCGTACATGATTGAAACGGAACAAGATAGAAAGTATAAAGAAGTCATTTTAGGAGAGTTGAGATATATAAATAATAATGTAGAAAAAATTACAAAAAATGCAAAAATAGTATATAATCAAAGAATAAAAAATGAAAATATAGGATACATAAAAAATACAGTGAACTTTAAATTATTAGAGGAAAAACTTGAAGAATGGAATAAAATGTAAATATATAGTTATAAAATTATTAATTAAAACAAAAATAATAAGAGCCTACTAAATAAGTTTAGTGGCTCCATATTTTATTTTTTTACTTCAATTAATTTTTCCATAATCTGAACTGCATTGCTAGCAGCACCTTTTCTAATATTATCTGCAACAACCCATAAATTAACACCTGATTCCACACTATTATCTCTACGAATTCTACCAACAAAAACTTCGTCATGTCCAGTAGCATTAATAGCCATAGGATATTCTCCTTTTTCTGGATTATCTACAACAATTAGGTTAGTGAAATTATTAAGAGTTTCAACTAATTCAGGTAATTCAAAATTATTTTCTAATTCTACATTTATAGATTCAGAATGAGAATTACTAACAGGAACTCTAACAGTTGTAGCAGTTACACGTAAATTAGGTTCATGTAAAATTTTTCTCGTTTCATTTATCATTTTTAATTCTTCTTTAGTATATCCATCATCTGCAAAAACATCAATTTGTGGTAAACAATTATTGTAAATTGGATGAGGAAATTTCTTCAAAGGTTTAGAACCATCACAATTTTCTAAGTCGTCTAATGCAGATTTACCAGCACCTGAAACAGCTTGATAAGTAGAATAAACAACTCTTTTTATCTTGTACTTATCATCTAATGCTTTTAAAGGAAGCATTGCTTGAATTGTAGAACAATTAGGATTTGCAATAATTCCGTTGTTTTTATAAGCATCTTCCATATTAACTTCTGGAACAACTAAAGGAACATCATCGTGCATGCGGAAATAGCTACTATTATCAATAACTATACAGCCTTTAGAAGCAGCAATAGGAGCAAATTTTTTAGAAACTTCTCCACCTGCTGAAAATAATGCAAAATTAAAACCTTCATCAAAAGAATTTTCTGTCAATTCTTGAACAGTATATTCTTTTCCTAAAAAAGTAACTCTTGAGCCAGCTGAATTTTTGCTAGCAAATAAAGTATAATTTTCAATTGGTAATTTTTTTTCTTCTAAAACTTTTAGAAAAGATCTACCAACAAGACCTGTTGCGCCAACAATGGCTACTTTTAAATTTTTCAATGTATTTACCTCCTAAAATAGGTAATTAATATAGCAACAAATTTTAATTAAAATTTATCTTATAATATTCTACTACAAAATGTTAAAAATATAAACTAAAAATAAAAAATTATTAAATATTTTTAATATTGAAATAATATAATATTTGTAGTATAACAATAAAAGAAGCAAAGGAGTGAATTTTATGAAAGAAATTTTTATAGAAGATTTAAACAGAATTGAAAAAGAATATAGTAAAAATATAGGCTATACAATAGCAAGAAGAGCTTTAAATAAGACAAAGATTAGTGATTTATCAATTAAAAGTGAACAAACAGAATATACAAGAAATGCATTTTCAATTGATTTAAAAACATTGCCAGTAACAAATCAAAAAAGAAGTGGAAGATGCTGGATTTTTGCAGGATGTAATGTTATAAGAGAAAAAATTGCACAAAAATATAATTTAAAAGATTTTGAATTATCACAAAATTATATAGCTTTTTATGACAAATTAGAAAAATGTAATTATTTATTAGAAAAAATAATTTCTTTAAAAGATAGGGAAAAAGATGATAGGACATTGGATTATTTGTTAAGTACAGGAATTCAAGATGGAGGACAATGGGATTTATTTGTAAATGTTGTAAATAAATATGGATTAGTACCAAAAAGTGCATTTCCAGAAACTTTTCAAAGTTCTAACACTGCTGAAATAGATAAATTATTAAATAAATATATTAGAAAATTTGCATATGATATAAGAAACACAAAAGTAGATATCCAAGCAGAAAAAGACGAATATATTAAAAACATATATAAAATATTATGCAGTTCGTTTGGTGTTCCTCCAAAAGAATTCTCATTTGAGTATGTAGATAAAGATAAAAATTATCATATAATAAAAGATCTAACACCACTTAAATTTTATAAAGAAATTGTACCAATTGACTTAAATGACTATGTAAGTATAATCAATAGCCCAACAGATGATAAACCATTTAATAAGGTATATACAGTAGATTTTCTTGGAAATGTGCTAGAAGGAAATGAAATTATATATTTAAATTTAGAGATTGAAAGATTAAAAGAACTTGCAATTAGCCAATTAAAAGAAGGAGAAACAGTTTGGTTTGGTTCAGATTGCGGAAAAGAAGCAGACAGAGAAAACGGAATATGGGATGACAAAACATTTGATATAGATACTTTATTCCAAATAAATAGTGAAATGTCAAAATGTGCAATGTTAGATACAAGAGAAAGTGCTATGAACCATGCTATGGTTATAACAGGAGTAAATTTAGACGAAAATAAACCAACAAAATGGAAAATAGAAAATAGTTGGGGAGATGATGTAGCAAATAAAGGATATTATACAGCTACAGATACTTGGTTTTCAAAATTTGTATATCAAATAGTTGTAAATAAAAAATACTTAACAGAAAAAGAACAAGAAATATTAAAAGAAGAAAAAATAAGATTAAAACCATGGGATCCAATGGGAACATTAGCATAGAAATTTATAGTTGATAAACAATTAAGAAATTTATCTATGACAAAATAATACATGAAAATACAAAGTTATTTCTCATTTCAGAAATAACTTTTATTTTTTACATTTGAAACAGATTTAGCTAATGATATAATGCAGTTTCTATTGCTTTTATTACATATTTGTTATATAATAATTTGCCAAGTGGAGGAGAAAAACATGTTTGTTGATCAAAGAATATTAGAAGATTTGTGTAGAGATGCTGGTGCAACAAGAAAAGACAAAGCAATTAAATATCAAAAACAAGGTAAAGTCGAAATAAGAAAATTAGATTATAAAAACAATAAAAACTTTGAAATTGTTGCAAAAGTTCATGGAACAGATACATATAATACATATATAAATATAGAAAATGGGGTAGTAGAAGATGTAACTTGCACATGTCCAGATTACTATAATTACTATGGAATATGTAAGCACACACTTGCAACAGTGCTTGAAATTGCTAATAATCCACAACATATGGGACAAACTGTGGATAATGATAGTGAAATTGAAAAAATAAAAGATAAAATAAACAATGTTTTAAAAACTTCAAAAGAAGCACAAGAATACAGAAATTTTAAACAAATTGTAAATACATTTTATCAAGAGGAAATGGAAGATATATCAGAAAGCGAAGATGAAATAAAGAAAAATGGAGAAATACAATTAGAACCAGTAATTTATTATGACAAATTTTTAAATGATATGAAAATTGAATTTAAAATAGGAACTTCTAAAAGAATGTACAAAGTAAAAAATTTATCAGAATTTTATACAAGAATGATCAACAAAGAATATTTTAAATATGGAGAAAAATTAGAATTTGTACATACAAAAGAAGCATTTGCAGAAGAAAGTCAAGGATTATTAGAATTTTTGATGAAATATGCAGAAATAATAAAATATGCAAATTCTAATTCAAATAGTAATTATAGATATTATGGAAAAGCACTAAATGAAACAAACATAATCGTTGGAAATAGTGGAATAGATGATTTATTTGATACATTAAAGGGAAAAGAAGTTAATTTTAAAAGAGACTATGCAAATTCAAAAATAGAATTTACAGAAGAACAACCTAAAATACAATTTGTTTTCGAAAAAAAGAAAAATGGAGAATTTGTTTTATATCCAAATGTTGAAATATATGAAGAAATAATATTAATAGGTAGAAAATACAAATACATTTTAGACGAGAAAAAACTATATAGATGTAATAAAGAATTTGAAAGAACAAATCTTAAACTATTAGAAATGTTTAAACAAAACTATTTAACACAAATAGAATTTAGTAAAAACGAATTATCAGATTTTTTCTCAGTTGTTATGCCCAAAGTAAAAAATGCAATTGTAACTAAAAATATAAGTGAAGAAGAATTAGAAAAATACAAACCTAAAGAATTGATAGTAAAAATGTATTTAGATTTTAATGAAAATAACCAATTAATTGCAGATATAAAATTTCAGTATGAAGAAAATGAATTTAATCCATTAGAAAATAATGTGAAAATACCATATTCAAGAAACAAAATAAAAGAAACAAAGTCATTAAATATGTTAAGAAAAACAGGATTTATGTTAGATACAAAAAATACAAGATTTATTTTGCCATATGATGATGACATTTATAGATTTTTAACAGAAGATATAAATTATTACATGAGAAATTTTGAAGTAATGGTAACAGAAAATTTTAAGGCAAAACAAATAAAAACACCTAAAATTGGTGGATTAGGAATAAAAGTAGAAAATGACTTATTATCTATAGATTTAAGTAAATTAGATATAGATACTAAAGAGTTGGAAGATATAATGGCTAAATATTCACTAAGAAAGAAATTCTATAGATTAAAAGATGGAAGTTTTATTGATTTACAAGAAAACAAAGAAATAGAATTCTTAGATAAATTAGCAACTGGAATGGGAATTGATTATAAAGAATTACAAGATGGAGAAATACAGTTGCCGGTAAATAGAACATTATATTTAAACCAACTTTTAAAAGGGATACAAGGAACAGAAATACTTAAAAATCAAGAATATAAAGACATAATAAATAATTTAAATAAAGAGCAATTAGAAGAAACTACAGAAATACCAAGTAACTTAAATGCAAATTTAAGATATTATCAAAAAACAGGATATAAGTGGTTAAAAACACTTGATAAATATCGCTTTGGCGGAATACTTGCAGATGATATGGGATTAGGTAAAACAGTACAAATGTTATCTGTAATAGTTGATTATGCACAAAATGAAGGTAAAAGAGCAAGTTTAGTTGTATCACCTAGCTCATTAACATTAAACTGGTTAAATGAAGTAGAAAAATTTGCACCAGACTTACAATCTTGTGTTATAAGAGGAAGTGCGGTAGAAAGAAAAAATCAAATAGAGAATATAGGAAATTATGATTTAGTAATAACATCATATGATTTATTAAAAAGGGATATAGATTTATACAAAGAAAAAAATTATAAGTTCCGCTATATAATTGCAGATGAAGCACAATACTTAAAAAATAGTACAACAAAAAACGCAAAAGCAATAAAACAAATAAAAGCAGACACAAGATATGCTTTAACAGGAACACCAATAGAAAATTCTTTATCTGAACTATGGTCAATATTTGATTTTATAATGCCAGGATATTTATTTACATATAAAAAATTTAAAAATATATATGAAATGCCAATAGTAAAGAAAAATGACGAAAATGCAATGCAAAAATTAAAAATGCTTATAGAACCATTTGTGCTAAGAAGAAACAAAAAAGAAGTTTTAACAGAATTACCAGATAAAACAGTCACAGTATTGAATAATGAAATGAATGAAGAACAACAAAAAATTTATTTGAATTATTTAGCACAAGCAAAACAAGATATACAAGAACAAATAAATTTAAATGGTTATGAACACTCACATATGCAAATACTTGCAGCATTAACAAGATTAAGACAAATATGTTGCCACCCAAGTTTATTTATAAGTGATTATAAAGATGGAAGTAGTAAATTAGATCAATGTATAGAAATCATAGAAGATGCAATAAATGGAGGACACAAAATATTATTGTTTTCGGGTTATACATCGATGTTTCAAATAATTGAAAAAGAATTAAAAGAAAGAAACATTACATATGTAAAACTTACAGGAGCAACAAAAGTTGACGAAAGAATCAAATTAGTAGACGAATTTAATGCAAATTCAGAAATAAAAGTATTTTTAATATCATTAAAAGCAGGAGGAACAGGACTAAATTTAACAGGAGCCGATATGGTAATTCATTATGACCCTTGGTGGAATATATCAACAGAAAATCAAGCAACAGACAGAGCTTATAGGATAGGACAGAAAAATAATGTACAAGTATATAAGTTAATAACTAAAAATTCAATAGAAGAAAAAATATATGAATTACAAGAAAGAAAAGCAACATTAGCTAATAATATGCTAGATACAAAAGCAAAATTTATAAATCAATTATCTAAAGACGAAATAATGAACTTGTTTGAATGATTTTGGGGACGGAGCAAAAAATCATTTTAAAAAAGCAAGTAAGGAAAGTAAAATTTTTTTTGGGGGTGAATAAGCAAAAAATAAAAATGATTTTTTGCTCCGTCCCCAAAATCATTGGAGGAAAAAATGAAAGATTATATAACTGTAATAGGTGGAGGTTTAGCTGGAAGCGAAGCGGCATACCAAATAGCTAAACAAGGAATAAAAGTAAAACTATATGAAATGAAACCAGAAAAATTTTCACCTGCACATTCTAATAAAAATTTAGCTGAAATAGTTTGTAGTAATTCTTTTAAATCTAATCTTTTGACAAATGCGTGTGGATTGTTAAAAGAAGAACTTAGAAAATTAGATTCACTTTTAATAAAAGTAGCAGATGAAACAAGTGTTGCTGCAGGTCAAGCTTTGGCAGTTGATAGAGATATTTTTTCGCAAAAGGTTACAGACATAATTAATGAAAATCCATTAATAGAAGTAATAAATAAAGAAATTACAGATATTAAACAAATGGCAGAAGATGGAATTGTTATAATTGCTACAGGGCCATTAACTTCTGATGGTTTAGCAAAACAAATTTCAGAGTTAACAGGTGAAGATAAGTTGTATTTTTATGATGCAGCTGCTCCAATTGTTAGCAAAGAAAGCATAGATTTTAATATTGCTTTTTATGGTGATAGATACAGTCAAGAAAAGAAAAAAGATGAAACTATTGAAGAATGGAAAGAAAGAATAGAAAAGCAAAAAGGAAAAGAGCAAAGTTATATAAACCTTCCAATGAACCAAGAAGAATACGAAAAATTTTGGAATGAACTTGTAAATGCAGAAGTTGTTACATTACACGATTTTGAGAAAAAAGAAATATTTGAAGGATGTATGCCAGTAGAAATAATGGCTAAAAGAGGAGTAGACACATTAAGATTTGGTCCATTAAAACCAGTTGGTTTTGACGACCCAAGAACAGCTAAAAGGCCATATGCACTTGTTCAATTGCGTCAAGATGACAAACAAGCAAGTATATACAATTTAGTAGGATTTCAAACAAACCTAAAATTTGGAGAACAAAAAAGAGTGTTTAGTATGATACCAGGCCTAGAAAATGCAGAATTTGTGAAATATGGCGTAATGCATAGAAATACATATATAAATTCAAGTAATTTGTTAGATGAAACATATAATTTAAAATCAAATACCAATATATATTTTGCAGGACAAATAACAGGTGTAGAAGGTTATGTAGAATCAATTTCGTCTGGTTTAGTCGCAGCTTTAAATGCTTGTGCAAGATATAAAAATGTTCAAGGTGAAAATAATAAAAAAGAAATACAAAGTGTTACAAAAGAAGCGGAATTAAAAGAAATATTACAAATAGCTAAAAATGCAAAAATTATTTTTTCTGAAAATACAGTAATAGGAGCATTGGCAAAATACATATCTACGCCAAATAAAAAATTCCAACCAATGAATGCTAATTTTGGAATTTTGCCAGAATTAGAAGGTAAGAAAATAAAAGATAAAAAAGAACGATATATGAAATTAGCAGAAAGAAGTTTAAAAGAGTTTAAAAGTTAATTCTAAAATATCAAAAAAGTAGTTAATTTATAAGAATTGTAATTATTAAGTAATAATTATAGTTCTTTTTTATTACAAATATTACTAAAATATTACAAATTGGTTAAAAGTACACAAATTTACATAAAATACTTGAATTACAAATATTAATATGATAAAATTAAAATAGATGGTTTTTATTAAAAATGAGAAGGGAGAATATTATATGGATATTCAAGAAAAAAAAGAACAATTATTAAAAAAATTAGACATGATAAATGGTGAAATTAAGTCAGAAGATATAAAAGAAGCATCTACTGAAGAATTGATGGAATACTTAAAATTAAATTTAGAAATACAAAAGAAAATAGAAATATTGGAACTTATAGAAAATAATTAAGTATAGGGATGGAGGAAAAGATATGTCAGAAAAACAAACTGAAACAATGGAAGAAAAAAGAAGAATTAGAAGAGCGAATATAGTTTTAGAAGAAATTGATGGAATCCTAGATAGCATGATAGACAGTATAGTAAACCAAAAAAATGAAATTGATGGAAATTCAATAAGAGGTACAACTTTTGATGCAAATGCGACAAAAAAATTCATCAGCAAAATTAATTCTAAATCGTTAGAAATTAATGGTGATGAAAAGATGTTAATAGCAATAAATAAAAGATATGATGACGCTATTAATATGTTGAAAAAAGCAATGAAAGAAGAAAACAAAATATATAAGGAACAATTTAAAAATGAATTGGATAGAGTATTGGCAAATAAATCTGAAAGATATGATACTATAGCAGAGACTTATAAGGAAGTTGTAAGCAGACTAGAAAAAGGCGAAACTCAAAAGGATTATTTTCAAGATAAAGCTGATAAAAAACAAGCAGAAATTGATATAAATAAAGAAAAATATGATAGTAAAATAAAAAATGCAGACATAATCACTATTGAAGTTGAAAAAGAAAAAGAAGAATTAGCTCAAAAGGAAGAAGTAAAAAGAAATTACGAAAATTTATTAAAATTAAATAAAGAAATAGAAGATATTGAAAATAAATTAAAACAACCAGATTTAGAAGAGGAAAAGAAAGAAAAACTTGAAGAAAAACTTGAAGAAATGAAAGAGAAAAGAAAAGAAGCAGTTGAAAGATTTTCAAAAGAAGCAACAAATAAAGATGGTAAAAAATATACAAAAGCTGAGGGAAAAAGTGATAAAGAATATATAGATGAATTAGATAGTGTCATGATAGATGAAGCTGTATTGAGTGCTGTGAACAAATTTAATAATAAATTAGCTAATATGGATCCAACAAAAAGTAAAATTACATTATTAGGAAAAGATTTTAAAGAAAATGGAGAACTTGATGTCTCAAGAGAAGTAATAAGCGATTATAAATCTGCAGAAGAATTATTAAATAAAATCGCATTACAAAAAAGATTATGGGAAACAAAGAAAAAAAGAGATGGATTTGATGAAAGAAAAATAGATGCAGAAAGAGAAAAATTCCAAAATAAGGCTGATTCATATATTGATCTAAGTGAAAAAATAAATGATAGTGTAGATGAAAGACAATATCCAGTAGCAGTACAAAAATTTGATTGGAGACATCCTATAAAATCTATAAAAAGTTTATTCCAAAAAAGAAAAAACAATGCTATAAAAACAAAAATGAGTAGTGATTTTGATATAAATACAACTAAGAAAGAAGCATTAAAATACATAGAGAAAAATAGAAAAGAGTTAGAAAATATTAGTGCAACGGATAAGAAAAAACAAAAATTTCATGACGGATTAGAATATAATGTTAGTGTATCAGAAGAAGCAATTAAAAAGTTCTGGGATTCAAATGACAGAGAAAATGTTGAAACGGAAGATAGAGATAAATAGAATAAACAACTAAAGTTATAAGAAAAACTTGGAAGAAATTCCAAGTTTTTCTTGACTTATATATGTGAACATGTTAAAATATAAACTGTTATAATAAATTGCGTGTAATATGCAATTCCGTAACAAAATAGAATTTACAAACATAAATATTTTATATTAAATAGTTTGTAAAAAAGCAAAAAGTAGGAGGTGAAATTTAAGTGCCAACAATTAATCAATTAGTAAGAAAAGGAAGAAAAGACAAAGTAAGTAAAGTTACAGCTCCAGCTCTTCGTCATGGTTATAACTCAAGAAATAAAAAATTAACAAACAATAGAGCACCACAAAAAAGAGGAGTATGTACAGTTGTAAAAACAGTAACACCTAAAAAGCCAAACTCAGCTTTAAGAAAAGTTGCCAGAGTTAGACTTTCAAATGGTTATGAAGTTATATCTTACATTCCAGGTATTGGACATAACTTACAAGAACATAGTGTTGTATTAATCAGAGGTGGTAGGGTAAAAGACCTTCCAGGTGTCAGATACCATATCATCAGAGGAACATTAGATACAGCAGGTGTTAAAGACAGAATGCAAGCTCGTTCTAAGTATGGAGCTAAAAAACCTAAAAAATAAAAAAATGAACTAAATCAGGCATCTTGCACATTTTACTCTTTTATCACAAACTTCGACGTACCAACGTACACCTTCAGCTTGTAATAAATTTGTAAAATGCACAATATACCTAATTAATTTCATTTTTAAAATTAGCGAATTAACTTTTAATTTTGCTTTTAGGTTTTAGCAAATTTAGTGCTTGTAATTCTTACTAAACTTAAGGTACTTAAATTTAGAATAGATTTATTAGCGCTATACGGAAAAGCATAAGCTTTTCAGAGTACCGAGATGTTTTCAAAATAAAACATCAGAAAAAAATTTAAGGAGGGAAGAATAGTGCCAAGAAAAGGATATATAGCAAAAAGAGATGTATTACCAGATCCAATGTATAACAGCAAAGTTGTTACAAAATTAGTAAACAACATAATGTTAGATGGTAAAAAATCAGTTGCTCAAAACATAGTATATGATGCATTTGACATTATAAAAGAAAAAGAAGGAAAAAATCCTTTAGAAGTTTTTGAAGCAGCTTTAGAAAACGTAATGCCAGTTCTAGAAGTTAAAGCTAGAAGAGTTGGTGGAGCTACATACCAAGTTCCATTAGAAATTAGACCAGAAAGAAGACAAACTTTAGGTTTAAGATGGTTAGTTAGATATGCAAGAACAAGACATGAAAAAACAATGGCAGAAAAATTAGCCGGAGAAATTATAGATGCTATAAACGGAAACGGTGGAGCATTCAAGAAGAAAGAAGATACACATAGAATGGCAGAAGCAAACAAAGCATTTGCACATTATAAATGGTAATAATAATGCTAAAAAAGAGCATATTAAGAGATATAAAACTTTATAGTAACAATGAGGGGAGGAAATAAAGTTGGCAGGAAGAGCATATCCATTAGAGAGAACAAGAAATATAGGAATTATGGCTCACATTGATGCTGGTAAAACAACAACAACAGAGAGAATACTTTTCTATACAGGAAAAACTCATAAAATAGGAGAAGTTCACGAAGGTGCAGCTACAATGGACTGGATGGAACAAGAACAAGAAAGAGGTATAACAATCACATCTGCTGCTACAACTTGTTTCTGGAACAATAACAGAATAAATATTATTGATACACCAGGACACGTTGACTTTACAGTAGAAGTTCAAAGATCTTTAAGAGTTCTTGACGGTGCAGTTACAGTACTTGCTGCAAAAGGTGGAGTTCAACCACAAACAGAAACAGTTTGGAGACAAGCTGATAAATACCAAGTACCAAGAATGGTATATGTAAATAAAATGGACATCACAGGAGCAAACTTTATGCTATGTGTTGACCAATTAAAAAATAGATTAAAAGCTAATGCTGTACCAATCCAATTACCAATTGGAGCAGAAGATGGGTTTAAAGGTATAGTAGACTTAATCAAGATGAGAGCATTCATTCATAAAGATGATTTAGGAAAAGAAATAGAAGAAACAGATATTCCTGAAGATATGAAAGACTTAGCTCAAGAATATCATGATAAAATGATAGAAGCAGTTGCTGAACAAGATGAAGAATTAATGATGAAATACCTAGAAGGTGAAACATTAACAGATGAAGAAATTAAAAAAGGTTTACGTGCAGGAACAATTGCAAACACAATAGTTCCAGTAACTTGTGGTTCTTCATATAAAAACAAAGGTGTTCAAGAATTATTAAATGCAATAGTTGATTATATGCCATCACCATTAGATATACCACATATCAAAGGTGTTGACGAAGATGGAAACGAAGTAGAAAGAAAAACATCTGATTCAGAACCATTTGCAGCTTTAGCATTTAAAATTGCTACAGACCCATTTGTTGGAAAATTATGTTTCTTTAGAGTATATTCAGGAACATTAGAATCTGGTTCAACAGTATTAAACTCAAATAAAGATAAGAAAGAAAGAATCGGAAGAATACTACAAATGCATTCTAATCACAGAGAAGATATAGATAAAGTATATGCAGGAGATATTGCTGCAGCAGTTGGACTAAAAGAGGTTACAACTGGAGATACTTTATGTGATATAGATCACCCTGTTATATTAGAATCAATGGAATTCCCAGAGCCAGTTATTGATATTGCTATCGAACCAAAAGACAAAGTAGCACAAGAAAAAATGGGTATAGCATTAGCAAAACTAGCAGAAGAAGATCCAACATTTAAAACATATACAAACCAAGAAACAGGACAAACAATCATCGCTGGTATGGGTGAGTTACACCTAGACATTATCGTAGACAGATTAAAGAGAGAATTTAAAGTTGAATGTAATGTAGGTAAACCACAAGTTGCTTACAAAGAAACAATTAGAAAGAGTGTAAGAGTTCAAGGTAAATTTATTCGTCAATCTGGTGGTAAAGGACAATATGGTGATGTTTGGTTTGAAATGGAACCATTAGAACCAGGTAAAGGAATAGAATTTGAAAGCAAAATCGTTGGAGGAGCTGTTCCAAAAGAATATATTAAACCAATTGAACAAGGTATGAGAGAAGCTGCTGAAACAGGTATCTTAGCTGGTTACCCAGTTACAGATTTCAAAGTATCATTAGTTGATGGTTCATACCATGAAGTTGACTCTTCAGAAATGGCGTTCAAAATAGCTGCAGCTATGGCCTTCAAAGAAGGTATGAAACAAGGTGGAGCAGTTATATTAGAACCAATTATGAAAGTTGAAATAACAGTTCCAGAAGAATACATGGGAGACGTTATTGGAGATGTAAACTCTAGACGTGGTAGATTAGAAGGAATGGATAATGTTGATGGAATACAAGAAATCCACTCATTTATACCATTATCAGAAATGTTTGGTTATGCAACTGAACTTCGTTCTAGAACACAAGGTAGAGGAACATACTCAATGGAACCATCTCATTATGATGAAGTTCCAAAATCAGTATTAGAGGCAATTGTTGCTTCAAAAACTAAAAAAGATTAATTTTAGTGTATATTAATACTAAATTAGTTAAGTTACAGGAATTTCACTGTAAAAGCTTGCATTTTTTACAGAAATGTTATAAAATGCAAATGCAACAAAGTTATTAAATTTAATTATATAATAGCTAATTAAATTTCGATTTAAATAGCAAAAAAAGGAGGAATTTTAAAATGGCAAAAGCAAAATTTGAAAGAACAAAGCCACACGTTAATATCGGTACAATCGGTCACGTAGACCACGGTAAAACAACAACAACAGCTGCTATTACAAAATATTTATCATTATTAGGAAAAGCTAAATTCGAAGCATATGATCAAATCGATGGTGCTCCAGAAGAAAAAGCTAGAGGAATCACAATCAATACAGCTCACGTTGAATACGAAACAGATAACAGACACTATGCACACGTTGACTGTCCAGGTCACGCTGACTATGTTAAAAACATGATCACAGGTGCTGCTCAAATGGATGGTGCTATATTAGTTGTTTCTGCAGCTGATGGACCAATGCCTCAAACAAGAGAACATATCTTACTTGCTAGACAAGTTGGTGTTAAATATATTGTAGTATATTTAAACAAATGTGATATGGTTGATGATCCAGAATTATTAGAATTAGTAGAAATGGAAGTTAGAGACTTATTATCAGAATATGGTTTCCCAGGAGATGAAATTCCAATTATAAAAGGATCTTCATTAAATGTTCTAGAATCTACATCAACAGATCCTAATGATCCTGTTTATGCACCAATTAAAGAATTAATGGATGCAGTAGATAGCTACATCCCAACACCAGAAAGACCAATTGACCAACCATTCTTAATGCCAGTAGAAGACGTATTCACAATCACAGGTCGTGGTACAGTTGCTACAGGTAGAGTAGAAAGAGGAGAAGTTAAATTACAAGACGAAGTTGAAATCATTGGTTTAACAACAGAAAGAAAGAAAACTGTTGTAACAGGTGTTGAAATGTTCAGAAAACTATTAGACCAAGCAGAAGCTGGTGACAATATCGGTGTTCTATTACGTGGTATTGATAGAAAAGAAATCGAAAGAGGACAAGTTATCTGTAAACCAGGAACAATTCATCCACATACAAAATTCACTTCAGAAGTTTACGTATTAACTAAAGAAGAAGGTGGACGTCATACACCATTCTTCAATGGATATAGACCACAATTCTATTTCAGAACAACAGACGTTACAGGTGTTATAGAATTACCTGCTGGAACAGAAATGGTTATGCCAGGTGATAACGTATCTATGACAATCGAATTAATCACACCTATCGCTATCGAAAAAGGATTAAGATTCGCTATTCGTGAAGGTGGTAGAACAGTTGGTTCAGGAGTTGTAGCTGATATAATTGAATAATAAATATTCAAAAATAACAAGAGTTTCGACTCTTGTTATTTTTTATGCTAAAATACTTGCTTTTTTTATAAAAGAATAATAAAATAAACATATTACAAATAAAATGAAATAAGACAAAAAAATGGGGGAAACAAAATGAGAATTATATTAGATGCAATGGGTGGAGATAATGCACCAGATGCAAATATAAAAGGAGCAGTTAATGCTGTAAATAAAGTAAAAGCAGAAATAGTATTAGTAGGAAAAGAAGAAGTAATAAGAAACAAGGTAAAAGAATTCTATGGAAAAGAAATAGAAGAAATTTCAGATAGACTAAAAATACATAATGCAACAGAAACAATAGAAATGGAAGATCAGCCAACAGTTGCAATAAGACATAAAAAAGATTCTTCAATGGTTGTAGGATTTAATATGTTAAAACAAGATGAAGGAGATGTATTTATTTCAGCAGGTAATTCAGGAGCATTATTAACAGGTGCTACTTTAATTGTTGGAAGAATAAAAGGAATAGATAGACCAGCATTGGCAGGGATATTACCAGCTTATAAAAGTCAATTACTTTTAATAGATGCAGGTTCAAATACAAATTGCAAGCCAATAAATTTATTACAATTTGCACAAATGTCTAGTATTTATTTAAAAAACACATTTGGAATTGAAAGTCCAGCAATAGGATTATTAAATATAGGAACAGAAGAAACAAAAGGAAATGAATTAGTAAGAGAAAGTTATAATTTATTAAAAGAAAAATCAAAGGAACTAGGAATTAATTTTGTAGGAAATGTTGAGGGAAGAGATGCATTTTCAGGAAAAATAGATGCTATTGTAACTGATGGATTTACAGGAAATGTATTTTTAAAAACAACAGAAGGACTAGGAAAATTTGTAAAGAAAAGTTTAGTAGAAAGTTTTACACAAAATTTATTTGCTAAAATTTCATATTTAATAGCAAAAAAACCAATAAAATCATTATCAAAAGCTATGGATTATAAGTCATATGGTGGAGCTTTATTTTTAGGAGTAAAAAAACCAGTAGTAAAAGCGCATGGCAGTAGTGATGCAATATTATTTGAATATACTATAATACAAGCAGAGAAATTTGTTGAAAATAAAGCAGTTGATAAAATGATAGAAGAATTTGAAAAACAAAGAAAAAATAGTTAATTTTATGGTTAGCTGACCTAGTAGTATAAAATTATGAAAATATTTGAATTTGACTTGACAAAAACACAAACATATAATATAAATGAAATATCAAATATATCATTTGCAAACTTGAGAGGAGGTGAACTCAAAGATTATGAGTTCAGAAGAAGTTTTAGAAAAAGTAAAAGGAATTATTGTTGAACAATTAGGCGTTTCAGAAAGCGCTGTTACAATGGAAGCATCTTTCATAGATGATTTAGGAGCTGATTCATTAGATATAGTTGAATTAGTTATGGCATTAGAAGAAGAATTTGATATAGAAATTCCAGATAGTGATGCTGAAAAAGTTGTAACAGTTGGAGATGTAGTTGACTACATAAAAGAAAACGTAAAATAATAAAAAAGCTATAAAAATGTATAATAATATGTTTTTATAGCTTTTAAATTTATAATACATGTTAATTTTATCAGTTTGAAATAAAAAATAACATAAACATATTTTAAAATTCTAAACAAGAATTAAGAGTATTAGAATAATTTTTAAGAAAATCAAACAAGTAATATTTTATATTTTTCTTATCTATAGCATTATTTGAAATAATATCACCACTGTAAATCGTATTAGTAGAAGAAAAAATCTCATAATTTCCAATAATATTGTCAACAGTAATAGGGGCAGCTAAATTTTTGTTAATCGAAAATCTAACATTAATATTGTTAATTTCATCTTTTTTTATAGGAATAACATCAGAAGACGGATCAGAAAATTTTATATCTAATTTAGTAGAAACACCTTTTATTATATTAAAATAGTTTTTATTATCATTTTTCCAATCATTAAGTTTATGGGTCAATAAATTTCTAATGTTAACATATTCAAAATTGTCAAAACAGTAATTTATAAGTTTTGTACTATCTTGACCTCTAAACTTTTTTGTATCACAACCCAATACAATACAAATTAAATCCATATCATTTCTTTTACAAGCAGTTACTAAACATCTATTAGCACCATTTGTAAATCCAGTTTTTACACCATATACGCCATCTAGTACGCCTAACAATTCATTAGTATTAGACAAATTTTTAGGATAATTATTAATTTGTATAGTATGATTTTTAGTATTAACTATTTTTACAAAGGTACTGTTTTTTAGTGCATAATCTGTGATTAATGCAAGTTCATATGCTGTTGTATAATGACCATCTGAATCTAAGCCATGAGGAGTTTCGAAATGTGAATTAGTTAATCCTAATTCAATAGCTTTTTGATTCATCAAATTGCAAAATTCAGGAATAGAACCTGAACAATATTCAGCAAGGGCAACAGCAGCATCATTGCCAGAACAAAGAAGTAATCCATATAATAAATTCAAAACACTAATTTTATCATTAGTTTTTAAACCTAAACGAGAACCACCTGTATTTGCTGATTTTTTTGAGATTGTAACAATATCATCTAAGTTACAATTTTCTAAAATTATTGTAGCAGTCATAATTTTAGTTGTAGAAGCCATTTTAGCTTTTGTATACTCATTTTCACCAATTAAAACTTTTTTACTTTTTCTATCTAATACTACATATGAACGTGCATTAATACTCAAATCATTTCCTAAAACAAAATTATTATTAAAATAGAAGTAATTAATAAAAAATACAACAAAAAAGAATAATACTAATTTTTTTATAAATTTTCTAAAAGACATAATATCACCATTTAATTTATATGAAAAAAAACTAAAGAATATGTAACAAAGCAAAGCCTAGGGAATTACAAAAACTACGATTAAATTCACATAAAATGTTGATTTTGTGACGAAAATGTAATATAATTGTAATGTGAGGGTGATCAAAAATAGAAAGTTTTAAAAAGCTATATCCGTAGGCAATTAGAGCGTATGGAAAAACATGTTAAAACATACAAAAATCAGCCTATTGACTAACAATAAAAATATAGTAAAATATAGACAGTAAGATTATATTTTAATATGTAAAGGAGAGAAAAAAATGAGACAGAAGGGAATCTTATTTTCAGTAGTGATTTTAGTCATTACACTTTTATTAGGAATGTTAGCACCAAGTGTACAAGCAGCAACAGCAACTACACCTTTGTATTTGGGTATTACAGAATTAAGAAAAAATGATACACCTAACTTTGGATATGCAATAGGAGATCCAAATACAAATGGCTCAACAGGAAATGCAGCAAAAATATGGAACATTTTAGAGTATACAAGTGCAGATGATAACGCACAAGAAAAAGCAAATGGAAGTAAAAACATATATTGTGTAAAAGCTGGTGTAGGATTTAGTAATACACATAAACGTGCAGAATACAATGTATTTTTCGACATGAAAACTGAAAGAGATCAAATAAAAGCACAAAATGAAACTCTAAAAAGCATTGTAGAAGGAAATGTAACAAGTGGAAGTACAACAGTAAGTAAATATGATGCATTATTAGCTTTAGCAGATATGCTATATTTAGTTGATAACGAAACAGATAATACAACTAAAACAAACTATTTGGCTGAAGCAGGAATAATGTCAGAAGCATATGATGTACTTTTAACAAAAGATGATATATCAGCAGTTCAACAAGCAGCAATATGGTATTTTACAAATTATGGTGAAGAAAATGGAAAATATGATAAAACACAAAATACAGGTTGGTTAAATTACACAACAGATGGAGTAACATATAAGAGTTTAGGAGATTATAATTTAGGAACTCAAGAAGGAAGACAAAGACAAGAACAAGCTGAAATATTATATAATTATTTAATTCAAACAGCTATAAAGAACGCAAATAACTATACAAATTCAGCAACAACATCAGGTGCTCCTGCAAAAGTTGAAACTAAAACATTAAATTATGAAGTATCAGGATCAAATTATATAGTAGGACCAATTAATATTTCAAAAACAAAAGGAAATTCAACACCATATACAATAGACTTTGTAGTAAAAAATGGTGACACAACAATGAGTAATTATAAATTATTAGATAGTAATAAAGCAGAAGTTACTCAAAATAAAACTGTAAAAGATTTAGTTGGACAAGATTTCTATATATCAGTACCAAAAGATAGTATAACAAGTCTTTCTGTTTCAATAAAAATAAATTATAATAATACAAAATTAACATTATGGGCTTCAACAAAAAATAATCAAGAACAACCTGTAATGATACCATCAAAAACACCAGAATCAGATGAAACAACATTAACAGTAAAACCAAATGAAAAAACATTTGACTTAGCATTAAGAAAATATATAACAAAATTAAATGGTGTTGAATTAACAGGAGCAAATTCAAGGGTACCAAATATTGATGAGTCAACTTTAGGGGCAGGAACAACAGCTACATACAAACATAAAAAAGACCCAGTAATAGTAAAAACAGGAGATAAAGTTACATATAAAATTACTATATATAATGAAGGAGAAGCAGCAGGACGTGCTACAAAAGTAGTAGATCAATTACCAACTGGATTAAAATTTAGTCAAATAATTAGTGGAAATTTTGATTTAGGTTCTTATAATGAATCTACAAATACATTAAACTTAGTAAGAAAATCAGGAAATACAGATAATTTAACAGGATATACAACTGGAAACTTAGCTTCAGAAACTATTGAAATTGAATGTACAGTTGAAGCTAAACCAGATATGACAAATAGTAGAGTATTAACAAATGTTGCTTATATTTCAGAAGAAATAAATGGTGAAACAAATGTAACAATAACAAATCAAACAGGTGCTGATAGAGATTCAGAACCATCAACAAAACCAGATGTAAACAAAGACAATATGTCAGATTACACAGGAAACGGAAATAAAGAAGACTTAACAGATAAAGATTATTATTATAAAGGACAACAAGATGATGATGACTTTGAAAAATTAATTTTAATGCCAGAATCTTTTGACTTAAAATTAATAAAAAGAATTACATCAGTAAATAATCAAAATGTACCAGAAAGAATTGAAAAAGTAGATGTTAGTAAATTAAACACAATAGGAGCAGACGGAAAATTAATTACAACAGCTGATTACACATTAAATAAACAACCTGTTGGAGTTAAAAAAGGTGACATAGTAACATATACATTTAGAATATATAATGAAGGAACAATAGATGGATATGCATCAGAAATAACAGAAGATGTTCCAGAGGGATTAGAATTCTTATGGTCAGAAAAAGAAGGGGAAGAATTAAAAACTGATTCAACATTAACAGATGAAGAAAAATCAGCAATAGAATTCAACCAAAAATACTTATGGAGTAATTTTAAATATAATGACAGTAAAGATAAAATAACACAAATATCTACAGCATACTTATCAAAAGAAAATGAAACAACAGTTGGCGGAAACGTAATTAAGGCATTTGGAAATAATGATGGAACAAAAACTGAAAATGATTTATATTATAAAGAAATATCAGTCAAATTTAAAGTAACATCAGATGATTTAGGAACAGTAATAAGAAATGAAGCATGTATTTCAAAAGATTCAGATAAAGATGGAAATGATGTTGATGATAGAGACTCAGATCCTGATATTTGGAAAAAATACGAAGATGACGAAGATTATGATAATATAATTTTAAAATCATTTGACTTAGCATTAAGAAAATTCATAATAGCAGTAAGTGAAGATGGACAAATTGACAATGATGAATATTTGAAAAATGCAGATGGTTCATATAAAAGAGCACCAGTTGTAGATACATCAAAATTAAATACAAATGATGAAAATGGAAAATTAATAACAACAGCAATATATAACCATACAAAAGAACCTGTATTAGTAAAACAAAATGATATGGTTGTATATATGTTAAGAGTATATAATGAAGGCGACATCAGCGGATATGCAACAGAAATAAAAGATCACTTACCTCCATATTTAGAATTTGTTGATAATGATTACAACAAAAAATATGGATGGACAGTTTCAGATGATGGAAGAACAGTTACAACTAAATATTTAGAAAATAGTTTAGTTAAAAATGCAGAAAAAGATGAAAATGGAAAATATGTATTATCTTATGTAGAAGTTCCAATTATGTGTAAAGTATCTGAAAATGCAAAAACAAGTGAAAATATTACAAATATAGCAGATATAACAGAATGTAAAGATGAAAATAAAAACAATGTTACAGATAGAGATTCACAACCAGGAAATGTAAAATTGCCATCAGACAGTGATTTACCAGGATATAAAGATAATGAAAAAGGTGACTATGTACCAGGACAACAAGATGATGATGACTTTGAAAAGGTAATAGTAAAAACATTTGATTTAGCATTAAGAAAATGGGTAACACAAGCAATAGTAACAGACAAAAATGGAACAACAATTACAGAAACAGGACATCAACCATATGATGATCCAGAAGAAATTGTAAAAGTAGATTTACATAGAAAACATATAAATGATGTAACAGTTAAATTTAGATATTCAATCCGTGTAATAAATGAAGGTGAAATTGCAGGATATGCAAAAGAAGTAAAAGATTATATACCAGAAGGATTAAAATTCTTAGCAGAAGATAATTCACAATGGACACAAGTAAGTGATAATATAATTACAACAGATGCATTAGCAAATACATTATTGCAACCAGGAGAATATGCAGATGTAGAAGTAGTGTTAACATGGATTAATAATGCAGATAATATGGGATTAAAAGTAAATACAGCAGAAATATCCAAAGATTACAATGATTATAATATACCAGATAAAGATTCAACTCCAGATAACAAAAAACCAGGAGAAGATGATATAGATGATGCTCCAGTAATGTTATCAGTAAGCACAGGTGCTGCTAGAACATATTTCACATTAGGTGGAATTGTATTAGTAACATTAGCAGGTGGTGTATTCTTAATTAAAAAATATATATTATAATTAAGTAGATTACATTAATATTGTTAGATAAAAGAGGTAGGAAATTTATAAATTCCTATCTCTTTTAGTTTTGTGATCAAGCATTTAAATATAATTTTTTTATTCCGTTCCTTGGTTCATTACGAAATTTAAGAACTTCTAACTTGTTTTATGGCACCTTTCCACTATCGTGAACTCTTTCCATAAAAGCTACGTAGAACTTCTAAAATTTCTTCAATCACATTTGTCACTCCATTTAAAACTTATATTTGAATTCTTGATTTATTAAATAATAGTATAACCTTAATTGTTAGTAGTTTGGCTTGAAAAAAGTAGTTTATTGTAGTAAAATGTACTTGTTAAAATTGGAGGGAGAATGTATGATACAAAAAGATTTAGAAAAATTATCAGAAGAAGTAGAAAAAGAATTAGAACCACAATTTAAAGAGTTAGACAAATTATGTGAAAAAAATAGTAAAAAAGTATTAGATGCATTCCAAGAATGTGATTTGCAAGAAGCACATATGAATTCTTCAACAGGTTATGGAATTGATGAACCTGGAAGAAATAAAATAGAAGAAATTTATGCAAAAGTATTTAAAGCAGAAGATGCATTAGTAAGAACACAATTAATATCAGGAACACATGCATTAACAGTTACATTATTTGGATTATTACGTCCAGGTGATACAATGTTAAGTATTTCGGGGGAACCATATGACACATTACAAACAGTAATTGGAATAAGTTCAGAAAATAGTAATAGCTCATTAAAATCATTTGGTATAAAATATGAACAAATAGACCTAGTAAATAATGAATTTGATGTAGAAAAAATAAAAAATAGATTAGCTAAAAAAGATGTAAAATTAGTAGAAATTCAAAAATCTAGAGGATATTCTACAAGGGAAAGTATAAATATAGAAAAAATTGAAAAAATAATAAAAGAAATTCGAAAAGTAAATGATGAAGTAATAATTATGGTAGATAATTGTTATGGAGAATTTGTAGAAGAAAAAGAGCCAATAGAAGCAGGTGCAGATATAGCAGTTGGTTCACTTATGAAAAACTTAGGAGCAGGAATTGCAACATCTGGAGCATATATAGTAGGAAGAAAAGATTTGGTTGAATTATGTGCAGAAAGATTAACATCACCAGGAATAGGAAAAGAAATAGGTCCATCATTAAATCAAAATTCATTATTATTAAAAGGACTATTTTTTGCACCATCAGTAGTTAGAAGTAGTGTGAAAACTGCAATATTTGCAAGTAAAATGTTAGAAAAACTAGGATATAATGTAGAACCAAAATCAGATGCAAAAAGAGCAGATATAGTTCAAACATTAATATTAGGAACAGAAGAAAAATTAATTAAATTTTGTCAAGGAATTCAAAAAGGTTCACCAATAGATTCAAATGTTTTACCATACCCAGGAGATATGGGAGGATATGAAGACAAAGTAATAATGGCAGCAGGAACATTTACACAAGGCTCAACAATAGAACTTAGCTGTGATGGACCAATAAGAGAACCATATATAGCATATATGCAAGGCGGTCTTACATACGAATATGGTAAATTGGGCATACTAAAAGCAATAGAATTTATGGAAAATAATTAAGATAAATTAAAATTTAATATATAGTAAAAATTATTTGAGAAAAATATACGAGGAGGAAAAAATATGTTAGTTGTAGTTATTTTATTAATATTAATTATAGTAATAGCTGGAATATTAATATTTGGAGGAATGTCAGCGAGAAAAGAAGAACGAAAAGCTGAAAAATTAAAAAAGGAAAAACAAAAACAAGCCAAAAAAGAAATAAACAATAAAAAAGTAGAAACTAAAAAATCAAATTCAGAATATGTGGACTTATTTAAGATGGTTGAAGATACACCTGATGAGGAATTATCAACAGAAAATGAAACAATTGTGGATAATACAAATGACTTAGATATTTCACTTGAAGATGATTCAAGTAAAAAGTTTGAAGAAAAAAATAAGATAGAACCAACTACATCAAAAGAAACAAAAGAAGAAAAATTAAGTGAAGATGATGGAATTGAATGGTTAATGCCAGAAATAGAAGAACAAAATAAAAAAGAAGATAAAGCAGTTGAAGATGTGGAAACAAAAGTAAATAAAATAAGTGAAGAAGATATAAAAGAAGAAACTATTGAAGAAGAAAATAAAGAAGATGAGTTAGATAAATATATAAGAGAGGCTCAAACACATCATAAAGGATATTTAAATGATGATGATCCTGATGAAGTTGCTGAAGAAGAAAAGAAAAAGCAAGAAAAAAATGAAACACGAGCAAATAAAGAAAAAGAAGTAAGTAGTAAAGATTCAAAAGAAAAAAATAACACAAAAAAAGATATTAAAAAAAGTAGAACTACAAGTACAAAAAAAGGAAAATCAACTCAAAAAGACACAAAGAAAACAACAACTAAAAAAACAAGTAAAAGTAGTAAAACAGATAAAAAAGAAACAACAAATAAAACTAAAAAAAGTAATAGTACCAAAAAAGAAACAAAATAAAACATAGTTAGAAAGGCCGATATATGAAAATAATAGTAATAGGTGGAGGCCCTGCGGGGATGATGGCAGCAATAGAAGCAAGTCAGAACAAAGAAAACAAAGTTATAGTGATAGAAAAAATGCAATCTCTAGGTCGTAAACTATTGATAACAGGCAAAGGGAGGTGTAATATAACCTCTTCTTTGCCTATTGAAGACTTTATAAAAAACACACCAGGAAATGGAAGATTTTTATATAGTTGTTATCAACAATTTACCAATGAAGATATAATCAAATTTCTAAATAAAGAAGGATTGCAAGTAAAAGAAGAAAGAGGAAACAGAATATTTCCAGTAACAGATCATTCCCAAGATGTATTAAAATGCTTTACTAAAAAATTAAAAGAAAATAATGTAGAAGTTTTATATAATACAAGAGTCAAAGAAATATTAGTAAATGAAAATTATGAAGAACAAGCTAAAAAAATTAATGAAGAAAATGTTAAGAAGTCAAAAAAGCAATCTAAAAAATATGAAGTAATTGGAATAAAAACAGAAAATGAAACAATATTAGCAGATTCTGTAATACTTGCCACAGGAGGAAAAAGCTATCCATTAACAGGTTCAACAGGAGATGGATATAAATTAGTCGAAAAGTTTGGACACACAATTACAAAAATAAAACCATCATTAGTACCACTAGAAATATATGAAAAAGATATCTGCAAAGAATTACAAGGATTAAGCTTAAGAAATATTGCAATAAAAATTACTGATTTAGAAAAAAACAAGCTATTATATGATGATTTTGGTGAAATGTTATTTACACATTTTGGCGTATCTGGACCTACAATATTAAGTAGTTCAGCACATCTAGTAAGATATAAGAACATTGAAGAAAAATGTAAAAATAAAATAGTAGAACTAAGTATAGACTTTAAACCAGCATTATCAGAGAAAAAATTAGAAGCTAGAATATTAAGGGATTTTGAAGAACTAAAAAATAAGCAATTTAAAAATAGTTTAGACAAGTTGTTACCTCAAAAATTAATTCCAGTAATAGTAGAGCAAAGTGGAATATCAGCAGATAAAAAAGTTAATGAAATAACAAAAGAAGAAAGAAAAACATTAGTAAAGATTTTAAAAGATTTTAAACTAAAGATAAAAGGAACAAGAACAATAGATGAAGCAATAGTAACAAGTGGAGGAATAAAAATAAGTGAAATAGATCCTAAAACTATGGAATCCAAATTAGTAAAAAATTTATATTTCGCAGGAGAAATAATAGATGTAGATAGTTACACAGGTGGATTTAATTTGCAAATTGCATATTCCACAGGATTTGTGGCTGGAAAAAATGCTAGTAGTGAAAAAATAGAATAATGGTTAATAATATGATTTTGGCTATGTTAAATTTATAATACATTGCCAAAATTTAATTTTTAGGATAGATTTATTAAAGAGGAGATGAGCTAATAGTGTCAGACATAGTTAAAGGATTTTTAACAATAAAAGAAAATGTACAAGCTGAGATAGTAGAGAAAAAATCAAAATTTATTGCAAATTTATTTTACATAGAAAACATAGAAGAAGCGGAAAAAATAATAAAAGAAACAAGAAAAAAATATTTTGATGCACGCCATAATTGTATAGCATATAGAGTAATTGAAGACGGACAAATTATAGAAAGATTTAGTGATGATGGTGAACCATCAGGAACAGCAGGAGCACCAATGCTTAATATATTGCAAAAAAATGGATATGTAAATGTGCTAATAGTTGTAACAAGATATTTTGGCGGAATATTACTTGGAACAGGTGGACTTGTAAGAGCCTATTCAGATAGTTTGACACTGGCAATAGAAAAAAGTATAAAAATAGAAAAAAGATTGGGAAGTCAACTAGAAGTAATAGTAGATTATAGTGAACTAGACAATTTTAAATATTATTGTAGAAATAACAAAATAAATATAATAGAATCAACATTTGAAGAAAAAATCATATGTAAAATAGAAATGGAAAATGATAAAAAAGAAAAATTAATAGAAGATTTTAATACAAAAAAAGTAAAAATAATAGAATATAAAGAGTTATGTAAAAAATACATAACGAAATGTATATGATTTTGGCACTTTCATAAAATGAATGGAAGAAAATTCCAAAAAACATTGAAAAATATACCCTAAAGTAATATAATTCAATTGTAAAAAATTTACAATTGAAATTTTAGGAGGGGAAATATGAAAGAAAAAATTTCAGTATTAATTGCAGATGACAACCAAGACTTTGCATATACATTATCAAATTATATAAATGATCAAGAAGATATGGAAGTTATAGGAATTGCTAAAGATGGAAATGAGGCAGTAAATTTAATATCAACAATAAAGCCAGAAATAGTTTTATTAGATGTAATAATGCCACATTTAGATGGATTAGGTGTATTAGAAAAATTAAATAAAAATGCTAATCCAAATCAACCAACAATAATAATGCTTTCAGCAGTTGGACAAGATAAAATAACGCAAAGAGCAATTTCATTAGGAGCAGAATATTATGTGGTAAAACCATTTGATATTGAGCTATTAATAAAAAGAATCAGAGAAATAAAATTTTATAAACCAGAACCACAAAAAGATACTTTTGTAACAAGAGATAGTAAAAAAATGTATATAGATGTTGATCCTGCAAAAGTAGGAAGTGATCAAAATTTAGAAGCTTTAGTAACAAACTTGATTCATGAAGTAGGAGTACCTGCACATATAAAAGGATATCAATATTTACGTGAAGCAATAATGATGGTAATAAAAGATATAGATGTTATAAATCAAATAACAAAAAGTTTATATCCTCAAATTGCTAGCAAATTTAACACAACTCCAAGTCGCGTAGAACGTGCAATACGTCACGCAATAGAAGTAGCTTGGGGACGTGGAGATCAAAAAACAGTGGAAAAAATATTTGGATATACAATTTCAGCTGCTAAAGGAAAGCCAACAAATTCAGAGTTTATAGCAATGATTGCTGATAAATTACGCCTAGAATTAAAAATTGCTTAGGAATAGAAAATTTTCCTCTTTATACTTATTAGAGATAATAAATATAAAGAGGAATTTTTCTGTGAAAAATTGTAAAATATCAATCTGTTTAGTTATTATATTATTCTTCCAAATTGTTTAAACCGTATTCAATAATTTGGTTTATAACACTATTAAAGCTTAATTCATTTTTTTCAGCTAATTCATTAATTTTATCAAAAGTTTTGCCACTTATTCTTATTGTTCTTGTAATAGTATCATTACTTTTTTTAGCATTTTCTATTTTTAATTTTTTCATTTTTATCACCTTTTATTATTATGTACAAAAAATAATTTAAAATAAGTGTACAAATATGTGTACAAAAATAAATTTTTGTGATATACTATAAAAAATAAAAGAGGAGGTAGTGTTATGGAGAAAAAACGAAGTAACAATTCAAAACAAAAATTTATTATTATAGGAGTGATATTAGTAATTATAATAATAGTTGCTGGATATTTTATTTTAAGACAAATAAGAATTACACAAGCTAAAAAGAATGTAAATGAAACAGTGGCAAATTTACAGAATACTTTGAGTAGTGGTATAAGCAATAGTGGAAATAACTCAACTACACAAGAGAAAGTAAATTATATTAATGATAATTTGGTGTTAGAAAGTGCAGTTGTTGACGAATTTGATACATATTATAATAATAAGGTTTGGGGATTATCTGGAATAAAAGTAAAAAATAATGGAGATAAATCTATTAGTCAATTAACAATTACAGTTTATTTTAAAGATGAAAGTGGAAAAACAATTGGGGAAAACAATATAAATATAGGAATTGCCGATATATATAATACTGTATCAGCTTTAAAACCAAATTATGAATGGTCGAGTGAAGAAGATTATTATTATGAATTAAAAAATTTATCTGACAATATAGAGCCTACTAGAAATGAAATAAAAATAACAAATCTAGAATTTGAAAAATAAATAAAAGAAGGAGAATAATATGTTGGTAAAATGTCCAGAATGTGGAAAAGAAGTATCAGATAAAGCAACAAAATGTACTAATTGTGCATATTCACTAAAAAGGTATGGATTAAAATTTAGAGAACATAAAAAAGTTGTAATTGTAGCAATTGTATCTCTCATAACTATTATAATTGTTTTAAGCAGTTTTTATATATACAGTGAAAATAAGTACAATAGTAAAATAAATCTATTATCAATTCAAATACTTGGGTCAAGTGCGGATTGTGAAACACTAGCAAATTTAACTGCTGATGTTTGATATAATACTATATATGAAAAAAGTAAGGAGAAGACAAATAAATATACAATTAAGCAAGGATACTATAAAGAATATAAAACAACATATAATAAATACGAATTTAATTCTGATTTTAATACATCCTTATATGAATTATTTATAGATAAAAGCCAAGAAATAGATGACATAAATAAAAAGGCAGAGGATATAAAAAGACAAGTAAAAGAATTAGAAAATAAGCCTTTAGTAGAAAAAGATTTATATAATGCACTACTTGATTTTTATAATAATTATCAAGAATTAGTTAAAATTGCAACGAACCCTACAGGAAGTTATACTGAATATACTAAAAACAAAAATGAAAAAATTCAAAATGGGTTAAGTGCTTATGAAAGATTGTCAACATTATTGCCAATTAAAAAGTAGAAAAGAAAATATATTACCTAGTTTATTGATTTTGTACAAAGAGAACGTAACTCTAGTGATATTGTAAATGAAAAAATAAATAATGTAAAAAGCTAAAAGATATTTTGTATGGAGAAAATTGAGGAGTATGATGAATATTATTGAGTGATGTGATGGATGATTATAGCTTATACTCGGATACCAATGATTTAATACTAGATTCTGTAAAGACAATAAAAGGAAGCATTTGCTAGAGTTTGGCAGGTGCTTTTTTCTTGCATTTTCCAGTGAAAACGTTACACTTTGGTCACAGTTAGGACGGAATTAGGCATTGTTAAACAAGTTTTAAAAGAAATAGAGAAACAAAATTCAAACAATGAGATAAGCAAGTTTATAAAAATTTTGAATTGAATCTATTGATGTTTTACATAAAACATGATATAAGAATAGTAGTTGTATAATTTAAGTGTTAATGTCAATACAAAAATGTACAATTTTTCAAATTTATTGATGCACAAAAGTGTACATTTTTAAATTTGATTTTTTGTACATTCTTATATTATCATTAACATAAATTTCAATTCATCAATAAATTTATCAATAAATGAATTATCATAGGATTTTAAATTTTTTTCGAGAGTTAAATCGATAGAATCTAAAAAATCATAAAGACTCACAGTCTGTCACATCCTTAAATAATGTACTTAATAGATAATAAAAACTATATGTAATATATCAAAATAATAAGGAAAAATCATATTATATTTTCAAATTGTGTAAATTGCTTTTGCAATATAAGCAGTTTCCCTGTCACAACTTGGTCACAATTAATTCAAAACTAGTCAATTTTGCACACATTTTAACACATTTAAGCAAAAGCAAATATCAGAGATATACTTACTCTAACAAAGTATAACACAGATCTACAAAACTCAACAATATCAGCACTTACGGGCTCATAACCCGAAGGTCGTAAGTTCGAGTCTTACCCCCGCAACCAAAGCATATATCACTAGAACTGTAACGGTTTTAGTGATTTTTTGTTGTCTTAAAATTGGTTGCAATAATGCTTGAAAATGGCATTATTATGTCAAATTGGGGAAAAGTTGGGGAAGAAAATCTCCCAAAACGTTTATATTTCTAATAAAAATCCAGTAAAAGACTATGGGAAACCTAATTTTATAAATAGTAGTCTTTTACAGAACACACATAATCGTTAGAACAAAATTAAGGATTTTGACAACGATTCATTTTTATCGTGAAAAGTCTAATGACTTTAGTGAAATCTGAAAAAAGATTTTAGACTAATTTTTGTTGTGGCAGTAGCAAGTTTTCTAAAGCATTTCCTGCATTTCTATTATGAGAAATAATAGGATGCACATAGAAATTAAATGTTGTTGTAATTTGTGCATGTCCAAGTCTTGCTGCTACAACTGCTACATCAATATTTTGTGATATTAGAAGTGTAGCATTTGTGTGTCTTAATCCGTGAAAATTAATTACAGGTAGTCCTATTTTACCAACATATTTTACAAACCATTTGCTTATTGTAGAAGGGTGCATAGGTTTGCCATCAGATTGTACAAATAACCTATTAGAATCAGCCCATAATTCACCACAGAACGATTTTTGTTCATCATACCATAACTTATATTGCTCC
>OCHJ01000591.1_pt1 | contig 42282 bp, 40 predicted proteins | sample 1538381 | NCBI WGS metagenome assembly OCHJ01 (sample SAMN04571688, study PRJEB22368) | human gut metagenome | biome: human gut; material: stool | host: Homo sapiens | place: Luxembourg | collected 2012-06-29 | reverse complement strand
ATTAATAGATTAAATTAAAAATTAGACTTAAATTAACTAAGGATTGATTCATCCCAGGCTGTTTAAAAAAATACATGTTTCGTTGTTTTACATAATATCAATACGTGGCTTTTAAAGTTAAACATTATAATATTTTATAAATGCAAATAAAGTGGATTTTTCTTAAATATAATTTAAGAATTGTATCAAATGCTATAAGAAATATCTCAATATGCACCTGCGTTATTGTATCTATTTCTATGTTAGGAATATACAATTTGTATGTAAAGTTAGAAAATGTGGAGAAAGCAAAATACTTTCTTATAAAGAAGTAATAACGATTGAACTTTAATTAACTATCGGAAGTTTTTAGCTTTGAGATGCTCCTTTATTTTAGATATAAACTATATAATACACAAAAAGCGAATGTTGTGAGACATTCGCTTTTCTAAAACAATCTAATCCAAATAATCATCTATGAGATAATACCTATTAACTAACTATGAATTTAAAAAGCCTATGAATTATTCGTGAGTATGATGTGATGCTTATATTGCAGCCCTGACGTTATCTATTGGTGTTTTAGGTAAGATCGTACAATCAGCTCCCAAAATGAAACGTTTGCCACTTAGATCACGTTTTAATATATTAATTTCGTTTATAACCTGTTCTGTTGTTCCCTCTAAAATTGTTCCTTTTCGATACAGTCCACCCATTGCAGGACGCTTAAATAACTGTTCACAATCGTTGAGGTTAAATGGTTTACCATTTACTTCTATGGGGGCATTGACAATTTGTCCCGGATATGAAATAAAGCGAGTCAAATCATCATAACTGCCCTCATAGTCGCAAATGTGAAGAATATTTAGTTTTGTGTTTGTGTTGCATTCTTGCATGACTTTCAAATCGTATGGCTTTACAAATGTCTCAAAAAAATTAGGGACTTCATAGAATTTTTGTTCTCCACATTGAGTTGGGGTATAGAAGCCATCTACACCTATTTGTTTACATGCTTTTACATATCCAATGAGAGCATCTGTAAAATACCCTAATACTTGTTTAATACGTTCCGGTTCTTTTTGGGCATAGGCTATCACTGTTTTTGCTCTTACAGTTTGTATCAACATTTGGAAAGGAGAGTATACTGTCGGAAGTATCATAGTATTTGTTCCGGCTATATCATAAATATCTTTCACGATATGTAAAGTAGGAGCAAAAAAATCATTAGGAAGTGGCTTGGTTTTATCCCAATCTTTTGCTTTTTCAATTTGAATACGGCCATAACCTTGCTCAAATTGGATTTTTACAAGATCCATTCCTGTTGAAAGGTAATAACGAAAGTGAGCGTTAATTGCATTTTCTCCTACTTTAGCATCTTTTCCAAAATGCATAAAGAAAGCACTAGGTACATAGGATTTATCTAATGTCCCATCGAGAAATTGCTGCATTATTTCTCTTTTGTTAGTAGGCTTTTGTGCCTGAACCAAAGTTGTAATACATAATAATATAGAGAATAAATTTTTCATTATATGTTTTTCATTTATTAGTTTGATATTACAAAGATAGCTGGTAGGGTAATGAGAGGCTTTCAATATTGTTTCAATACTTTTTTATTTTGTATCAAACTGTATTTTATAACTTATTCTCTCCAAAATACTATTGTTAATGTTTCAATGTTATTAGGATAAAAAAGGAACTAATCCACGGAGATTAGTTCCTTTATGTTTAACAAAATATATACTATTGTTTACTTCACCTGAATAATATCATAATTCAAATCGCTTACAGCCTCTTGCAGGCTATCGTTTACCAGTCTTAATGTAGTATCGTTTACAACCACGAAATACACGGGAGAGTCACCGTTGTCGGGAGTCAGCTTATAGGCGGTTTTCTTATTATTGTTGACGTCTTTCTGAATAACCTGACGTTTTCCTTTGGAGGTGAAGGAGGTGTTTTTTCCCTGTCCTTCCGCATCCAGATAAGTTGTGACCAATGTATAGCCGCTTTCACCGTTAGGGCCTATACTGTCTACACTCAGCACATACTGGATACCCGGACCGTCGGCAGCTGGAAGTATGCCTTCATAAACGGCTACTGCGGAAGAATCGTTGCCGGCAACAGTCATTACGCCTTCGTCCATGGTGTTGTTGTTTTGATTTCCTTTTGATTGGCAGGATACCAATGCAGCGGCAATCGCTGCAATCATCATTACTTTTTTCATTGCTTTAATGGTTTAAATTAATATAAAGAGACGCCGGTGGCGTTATTCTTCATCATTCCGTTTAATAACGAGCAGTTTGTCTACTCTGCCGCGGTCCATATCCATTATTTCAAACTCCAGGTTTCTGTAGCTGAAAATGTCACCGGCTTTCGGGATGCGTCCTATAAGGAACATGGCGAGCCCGCTTAAAGTGGTAAAGTCCTCTTCCTTCAGGTCATCATAATTCAATATCCCCATTGCTTCCATAAAGTCATCTATATTCATCGAAGCTTCTACCAGCATGGAACCGTCGGCTCTGGTCACTATTTCCTCTTCTTCCGTTTCGTTCTCTTCCAGAATATCACCGAAGATACTTTCCGTCAAATCGTGCAGAGTGATAATGCCTTCTGTATTGCCATACTCGTCTACAACAACTCCGAACTTGTTTTTGTTCTTCTTAAATAGCTCTAAAACCTTTTTGGCATACAAACTTTCGGGAATAAACAAGGGCGGACGTGCAATTGTGCGAAGATTGAACGGTTGCTCACCACCCAACATCAGGATAATATCTTTTACAGAAACAACGCCTATGATTTCGTCTTTGCCGTTTTCCACCAACAGATATTTGCTGAAGTGCTCTTCCTGGATAATCCGAAGCACTTCTTCTTGCGTGTCGGAGGGGTGCAACACGATTACATCGCGGCGGTGCGTCATCAGGTCGTTGGCACGTTTGTCCGAGAAGCGGAAAACATCACGCAGCATTTCAGTCTCTTCTTTGTCGATAACGCCCTGCTCGGAACTTTGATGCAAAATCATTTTCAGTTCTTCCTGTGTCATCTGCCGTTCTTCCCCGTCTTTCATGCCGATAAGCTTGTTTGTCAGTTTGGTTGAAGCACTGAGGAGGCAGACAAACGGATAGGATACTTTTGTCAGGATAATCATAAAAGGACTGAGCAGGGTGGCATAGCGTTCCGGATTGTTCAGTGCCATTGATTTTGGAACCAGCTCTCCGATAATGAGCGACAAATAGGTGATAACGGCTACTGTAGTAACCATTGCCAGGTCTTTGGCATACAATTCCAGGCCGGGAATCATGGCAAATAGCGGAGTTACATCATCGGCTATGGCTACGCCGCCATATGCACCTGATATGATACCAATCAGCGTAATGCCAATTTGAATGGTAGATAGAAATTTTTCGGGCTCTTCCAGTTGTTTCAAAACCCCTTTTGCACTTTTGTTTCCTTTGCTTACAAGAGTCTCTAAGCGTGCTTTACTTGAAGATACTAATGCAATTTCGTACATGGCAAAGATGCCGTTCAGGATAAGTAGAAATAGAATAATGATAAATTCCATGTTTGGATTACAAATTGTTTGTGTACAAAGATAATGTTTTTCGGATATTTATTATTAATATTGCCGTTCCTTAAGAAGATTAAACAAAATAGCATGAAAAACAAACTTTATCTGTTCGTATTCTTATTGCAAGTGCTGGCTTTAAGTGTACATGCCGCACGTGTAGATACTGTGTTTGTAAAAAGTCCTTCGATGAACAGGGAGGTAAAGGTGGTTTATATTCTTCCGGATAAGGCTGTTGCCGGAAATCCGCAAGCTTGTCCGGTAATCTATCTGTTGCATGGTTATGGAGGCAACGCACGTACGTGGATTGGTGTCAAACCGGAGCTGCCTCGGATTGCCGATGAAAAAGGCGTAATATTTGCATGTCCCGATGGTAAGAACAGTTGGTATTGGGACAGTCCCCGGAATTCCGCTTATCGTTATGAAACTTTCATCTCTTCGGAACTGGTGAAGTATACGGATGAGCATTATGCTACGATTCCCAAGAAGGGTGCGCGTGCCATCAGCGGTTTGAGCATGGGTGGACACGGTGCGTTGTGGAATGCCATCCGCCACAGCGATATATTCGGTGCGGCGGGAAGTATGAGTGGCGGAGTGGATATCCGTCCGTTTCCTGATAATTGGGAGATGAAGAAGCAGTTGGGCGAGCTTGCCGCCAATGAGGCGGTATGGGATAGCCATACGGTAATCAATCAGGTTGATAAACTGAAGAACGGCGATTTGGCTCTGATTGTCGATTGCGGTGAAAGCGATTTCTTCCTTGATGTGAACAGGAACCTGCACAAAAGGTTGCTGGAGTGCAAAATAGACCACGATTTTATAACACGTCCCGGCGGTCATACCGGTACGTATTGGAATAATTCCATAGATTATCACATTCTGTTTTTCTGCAAATTCTTTAGCAGATGATTATTCAATTACATAGCTTACGGTACGGGTATAATCCGTGCCGTAACTGTTTATGACTTCTTTGCAGGAAGTCATGAGATTGCGTTTGTCAAAAGAGAAGATATAATTGGTGACCTCTTTATTTCCATCGGGGATAATCCGGTCTATTAAAATAGGAAACGGCTCTCCCAGGAATTTCCCGTATAGAGCGGCTGTATGTAGCGAAAGCGGATATAATTCGGCGAGAAACAGGCAGGGAACTCCTGACAGATTATTTATTCCGTCATTTGCCGGAGTGGTAGCCGTATATGCCTGCCCGTAAGCATCTGTCTTTTGCAGGATGCGCAATGCCTGATAGTTGCCGTAGTCTATGTCGATGGATGCGTATACGCCGTCATTGATGCTTTCGGTTATGTTTTTCAGGTAATATTTACCTTCCGGAGCGGTGAAATACGAGAAAGTATAAGTGCGGATCGTACCATTTTCCTGCCGTGTACATGAGGTGGCGTATCCTTTGTCGTCCAGGGTATAGACTGACACATTGCCGAAATTATCCGTTACTACAGCCTGATGTTCACTATAAGTTACTGATGCTGCGTTTTCAATGCACATCGGTTCGCCTTGAACCGAATAACTTTGTACGATAGTGAATCCGGTCAATTGTCCCTGACTGTATGAGTAGGTTTGAGTGGTGGTTACTGTAGGTACTCCCGCTTCATAGGCACTTTTTTCCGATAATTGAATTTTGGAAAAGGGTACGGCAGAGCGGTTTCCGTTGACGGTAGAGTCATGATTGTCTTCACAAGCTGTCATTACTGTGAGTACAACCGACAATGCAAAGACTATTTTTCTCATTATTTCCGTTGTTTAATTCATTGTTTCTGCTATTTGACAATCAACCCCTTGCGCAGGTTCTTTTGAGTGGTGAAACTCCGGACTATGGCAGTGCCTGTTTTTGGGGTCGGCAATTCGACAATTCCAGCTATGACTTGCAGGGCTGTATGGAGCAAAATTTCGTCAGGCTCGCCTAAGGGCAGATAGTATTGCAGGTAGGATGTTTCGTTGATAGCGATATCCGGCTTAAAGCCTGCGCTATAGTCCGCTTCTCCGTTGGAGTTGAATACTTCGCATACGACCGGACGTACCGCCCAGGGGTATTTGGGATTGATGAAAGTTTCCGTAGCCACGTATTCTCCTTTGGTTGTCTGTCCGATGAGTACTACCTTCATATAGGGTTTCAGGCAGTTAATAAGCATTTCCGCTGCACCGGCAGTGGTTCCGCTTGTGATGATATAAACGATGGGCAGATTCAGATTGACTCCGCCTTGCAAGAGTTGGGAGTCCAATATCAGGTCACGGTTTTGGGCGCTTTGCTTATCATTATATTGCAAGAAAGCAAAAGGGCTTTCCAATTTATCGGCAGGTACAAGGATATCTGCGAGAAGTTGCACGCATTCCATTTCTCCACCGGAATTATAGCGGAAGTCGAGTACAAGATTATTAATGCCGCGTTGCTTGCATTCTTGGGAGAAAGCACGTAACTCATTGTTGTACTTCTCACTCTGTTCCGCAGTGCCGGCAGTGAAAGAGTTGTATGCCAGATAGGCTATCTTGTAATCAGTGCCTTCCAGTTGTATAAAATTTGTGTCATAGATGGCGCTCTCCGTTACCGGACGGATTGCCGGGAGTGCAACATCTCCTGTTTCCTGTATGATTCCTACCTCTTTATCTTCTTCTTCTTCTTCGTTCTCTCCGTTTTCCGTATCCCCCTCTGTGCCGCCGTTGTTCTCCTCTTTTACTATCACATACTTTCCGATGCGCAATGTTCGTGCACCGCCATCTATAAGCCTTTCTTCCGTCTTTTTGGTGATGGAGTCGCCGTCGACAAGCATTATCCAGTTGCCGCGTTCCAGTCCGGCATCCTCGGCGGGAGAGTTCTTTGCCACGTATGATACGAGGGCAGTATAGGTTGTGTCGCTGGTAGCCACTTTATATAATGTGTAGTCAAAACCATAACTTGGCAACGGCGTATCCATTATTGAATCGACGGTGGAAAAACCTTTATCGTTTTTTGATAAGATACTTTTTAAGAAAGCGTCCGGAGCCTGAAAATAGTTCAGACTGTTGGCAGCCGGAATATCCTCGTACCATAAGTAGACTTCCCGCATCAGGCTGTCCATCCACAGGTCGCGCCCTGTCAGCGGATAGTATTCTTTCCAACGGTCTTCTCCGCAGGAAAACAGGCTTGTCAGTGCAAGGAGTCCCAGTAAGGGAAAATATAACAGCTTCCTTATCTTCATCAGTCTCTATATCATTTGGTTTTCGTCCGCAAAAATAGCGAATACTTCTTGTATCTACCACAAATATGGTATAAAATTCCCTATTGTATGTCATAGCTTGCTTGGTTTTATCCCTCTATCTTTGCAACATCCGAGTATAAATCGGGGAGGATTGGAAACAGGCTTCTATCCTCTCATAAATACAACTGACAATGGACACAAAGAATTTACATTTTGAGACACTGCAACTTCATGCAGGACAAGAACAGCCCGATCCCGCTACAGATGCGCGTGCCGTACCTATTTATCAGACTACTTCGTATGTATTCCGCAACTCAGCACATGCAGCCGCCCGCTTTGCGTTGCAAGAGCCGGGGAACATCTACGGCAGACTAACGAATCCCACACAAGGAGTATTCGAGCAACGTGTTGCCGCCCTTGAAGGCGGTGTTGCAGGGCTGGCAGTTGCTTCCGGTGCAGCGGCTGTGACCTATGCTTTCGAGAATATTACGCGTGCAGGTGACCACATCGTAGCCGCCAAAACCATTTATGGCGGAACATACAATCTGCTGGCGCATACATTACCGGCTTACGGTGTCACGACCACCTTTGTTGATCCGAGCGATTTATCCAACTTCGAGAAAGCTATTCAGGAGAATACAAAGGCCGTGTTTATCGAGACATTGGGAAATCCTAACTCCAATGTTATTGATATTGGTGCTGTTGCCGAAATCGCTCATCGTCATAAAATCCCTTTGATTATCGACAACACCTTCGGTACTCCTTATCTGATTCGCCCTATCGAACATGGTGCTGATATTGTGATACATTCCGCCACAAAATTTATTGGCGGGCATGGTACTTCTTTAGGCGGTGTTATTGTAGATGGCGGCAAGTTCGATTGGGTGGCTTCCGGTAAATTTCCGCAACTGACCGAACCCGATCCGAGCTATCATGGCGTGCGCTTTACCGATGCGGCAGGTGCGGCTGCATATGCTGTCCGTATCCGTGCCGTTTTGTTGCGCGATACCGGAGCTGCCATCAGTCCTTTCAATGCCTTTGTTCTTTTGCAGGGTTTGGAAACACTCTCTTTGCGTGTGGAACGCCATGTGGAGAATGCGCTGAGAGTGGTGGAGTTTTTGAAGAATCATCCTAAAGTGGCGGCTGTGAACCACCCGTCTTTACCAAATCATCCGGACCATGCGTTATACCGGAAGTATTTCCCGAAAGGAGCAGGTTCCATCTTTACCTTTGAGGTAAGGGGTGGAGAGAAGGAAGCTCAGACATTTATTGACAACTTGCAGATATTCTCATTATTGGCAAATGTAGCAGATGTAAAGTCGCTTGTCATACATCCCGCTACTACCACCCATTCGCAATTGAATGAACAGGAATTGGCAGAGCAGGGCATCAAGCCGGGAACGGTACGCCTTTCAGTAGGGACGGAGTATATAGATGACTTGTTGGATGATTTGTCCCAAGCGTTGGAGAAAATTTAAGTCCGGAACAAAAGAGCATTTCGTCCGATGAAACCATTTGTTCGTCGGATGAAATGTTAGATACATTATTAATATGAATATTGCCGTTTTATTATCCGGGGGTGTTGACAGTTCGGTTGTCGTACATCTCCTTTGTGAGCAAGGTCACCGTCCCTCTCTGTTTTATATAAAGATAGGAAAGGATGATGCCGAGTATATGGACTGTTCGGCAGAGGAAGACCTGGAGATGGCTTCTGCCGTAGCGCGCCGTTACGGCCTTTCGCTGGAAGTTGTCGATTTACATCGGGAGTACTGGGATAATGTAGCCGCTTATGCTATTGAAAAAGTTAGCCGCGGGTTCACTCCGAATCCGGATGTGATGTGCAACAAACTGATTAAATTCGGTTGCTTTGAACAGCAGGTCGGCAGGCACTTCGACTTTACGGCAACCGGACATTATGCTACTACCGTTCTGCAGAATGGAAAGACCTGGCTGGGAACAGCCCTCGACCCCGTAAAAGACCAGACGGACTTTCTTGCGCAGATAGACTACCTGCAAGTGTCCAAACTGATGTTCCCGTTGGGCGGACTGATGAAACAGGAAGTGCGCGATATTGCTTTGAAAGCTCAGTTGCCCAGTGCCCGAAGACGAGACAGTCAAGGAATCTGTTTCTTGGGACGGATTAATTATAATGACTTTGTCCGTCGTTTCCTCGGAGAAAAGGAAGGCCGGATTGTTGAGTTGGAAACGGGAAAGATACTGGGTACGCATCGCGGTTATTGGTTTCATACTATCGGTCAGCGTAAAGGCTTGGGCTTGAGTGGCGGACCTTGGTTTGTGGTTCGTAAAGATACGGACGAGAATGTAATTTATGTGTCGCACGGATATGATACGGAACTGCAATACGGACATGAGTTCAGTATGCAGGATTTTCATTTTATTACAGAAAATCCGTGGGAAGGCATTAAAGATGAGATTCCGGTTACGTTCAAGATACGCCATGCTCCCGGATTTATCGGCGGCAGGCTGTGGCAGGACGAAACAGGCTATCGTATTGTTTCAGATGAGAAGTTGCAGGGCATAGCTCCCGGTCAGTTTGGCGTTGTATATGATGAGGCTGCCAAGCTTTGCATCGGAAGCGGGGAAATCAGATATAGTACTCCACCAAATCCACAATACCCGCTTTCATAGCATATTTCGTAGCTTCGTGGGCATTGTTCACATTCAGTTTTCTGAAGATGTTTTTCCGGTGGCTGTTCACGGTATGGAAACTGAGGTTTCTTTCGGCTGCTATTTCTTTGGTCGTTTTTCCTAATGCAATCTCTTTCAGAATACTTCTTTCGGCAGGCGTCAGCAGAGCGTTTTGCAGAGTGGGGTGGGGAGCAGCCGACTGGTTATTTCCCGAGAGTAATAAGTTGCTGACGTGATTACATATAAAGCGTTCCTTACGTGAAGCGCATTGCAGTGCTGTGAGTATCTCTTCTTTGGAATTGTCCTTCAGCACTACTCCGAATGCCATGCTGCTGAACAATACTTGTCGCAGAAAGCCGACGCTCAGTTCGTCGGAAAACAGTAACCAGTCCGCTGTTTTGAAGCGTTCGTGCAATACAATCAGTTCATCGGCGCCGGTAAAGTCAAACAGTGTATAGTCCAATATAACCACCGCTTCGGGATGTAACCGTAGCTGTTGTATAAGCTCCGCTTTATTGTCGGCTTCCAGCAGCAAGGCGGTGTCTTTCTGTTTGCTCAACAGAAACATCATGCCTGCTTTGGTTATATCTTGATTGTCCGCGATGATAAATTCTCTCATGATGAATATAATATATAAAACTCCGCTGCAAATGTACACTTTTTAAGCGACTTGCAGCGGAGTTGGGAATATATATATTGTAATAGGCCTACCAGGAACGTCCCTTAAAGATATTCGATTGGTTCAACGGCAGCAGGCTGCCACTTAAAGTCATAGTATTGGAGTTGAAGTTCGGGCTGATGGTAACGGTTGCATTATTACCGCCGTTGGTCAGCGTAAGGAATATCTGTGCGGAGATGCCGATACCCTGGATGCTGAAATTGCAGTTGATGTTGCCGCGTTTGTCGGTAGACATTTTCATGTCCGATACCGTCCCGTCCACTGTTACGCCGCCGATACCGTTAGGACCGGGATAAACCGTATTGAAAGCCACCTGTACCGTACCGCGTGCCTGATTTACCAATACGAAGTTTGTGTTGGAAGTGACGAAAGCCGTCTGCCCGTTGCGGAACATTACCTGATTGGCTTCCAATACAAACTTCTGTGCTTTCAGCGCTGCTACGGCATCATCGTAGGAGACCGCGTCGGCTGCCTGCTGTTCCGCTTTCAGGCGTGCGCGCTCTGCGTCTCTTTGGGCTTTGCGGTCTGCACGGCGTTGTGCGTTACTCTCTTGTGCATACACGGTGGTTGTCACCATGCTCATCAATACTAATGCTGCTAATGCAATAAACTTTTTCATACTTAATTTTTGTTTAGGTTTAAATTATATTGTTCGTTATAAGTTTATTGCAAGAACAATGCCCATCTGCGATTGTTCACTCTCTTTTTTAATTTTATGAGATTTAAGGAGTTGGCAGCGGGGCTATGAAGTTATTTCCTTCTCACTATCTTATATCCGATTGCCGCAACGAGTATGCTCATCAGCGGGCTGATGAGGTTGAAGAAACAATAGGGGAGATAGGTCAGTGTGGGTACGCTCAGAATGGTGGCCTGAGTCATTCCGCACGTGTTCCACGGGATGAGGGCCGAGGTTACGGTAACGGCATCTTCCGTGGTGCGGCTCAGTAGGCGGCTTTCGTATCCTTTCTTCTCATAAATGTTGCTGAACATGTTTCCGGTAAGGATGATGCTGATGTATTGGTCGGCTGTGGCAAGATTGAGAAATATTCCCGAACCGACGGTGGATGCTACCACACTGACCGTATTCTTCATGAACCGGACGAATACGGAAGTGATGCTTCCCAGCATACCGCTTGCCGTCATTGCGCCACCGAAACACATGGCGCAGATAATGAGCCATATCGTGTTCATCATTCCTGCCATGCCCCGTGTGGCAATCAGCTCAGTCAGCATGGCACTGTCACTTTGCAGGCTGGTACTGCCGTACAGGCTCATCATTGTCCCTTCAAACAAATCATTGTTTCCGGAAATCTCGTGCAGCAGTTCGGGCTGAAATATAATAGCGAAAGTTGCAGCCAGAAGCGTGGATAGAAACAGGGTGATGATAGAGGGTACTTTGCGTGCAATCAATATTCCCGTAACCACCGGAACAATCAGCAGCCACGGTGTAATGTGGAATCTGGCATTCAGCGATGCGGTAAACTCGGCTATCTGCTCCGTACCGCTGGTTTCGCAGGCAAATCCCATTACCGTAAAGATAACCAGCGTAATGACGAGCGACGGAATGGTGGTAATCATCATGTAGCGGATATGGCGGAACAGCGGAGTATCCGTGACGGATGCGGCAAGTACCGTTGTATCCGACAGCGGCGATACTTTATCGCCGAAATACGCTCCCGAAATAATGGCACCTGCAATCCAGCCCTCTTCAAACCCTTGCGCCTTGCCTATTCCCAGGAGGGCGATGCCGATAGTGGCGATGGTGGTCCACGAACTTCCCGTCATGATGGACACCAATGCGCAGATAACGCAGGTGGAGGTGAGGAAGAAGTCCGGATGTATAATCTGCATTCCGTAGTATATGAGAGTAGGGACTACTCCGCTAATCATCCATACGCCGCTCAGCGCACCGATAATCAGCAGTATGATAATGGCGGAAGTCACTCCCGCCACATTGTTGGTAATGGCTATTTCGTAATCTCTCCAGGGAATCCGGTAGAAAGCTACGCCTATAAAGACGCAAACGGCTGTGGTGGTGAGCAGGGATATCTGGCTTCCGCCGCTCAAAGCGTCACTGCCGAAAGTGCGGATGGTGGCAAACAGCATTCCTATTAAGAGGACGATGGGGAGAAAGGATACAAGAGGGGAAGGAATTTTCTTTGTTGTACTCATGCGATAATCTTACTGTAAATATGACGTGACAAAAATACAACAAAACTGCCTAATACCTTTCTATTTTCCTTTTCTGCCAATAAATATTATCAATTCTTTGCGTTTACTTGGAATTTTGATAGTATATTTGACTTCCCATTGATGCTTTTGAATATATAAGACTTATGAAAAAGAAATCCCTTTCCACCGATAAGAAAGTCGTTACTTTCGGTGAAGTTATGCTACGGCTTACTACGCCCGGTTTCCGCCGCTTTTCGCAGACTAATGAATTTATTGCTACATATGGTGGCAGTGAGGCTAATGTGGCAGTGTCTTTGGCGCACTTCGGCATTCCTACGGAATTTGTTACCCGTCTGCCCGATAATGCCGTGTCGCGTGCATGTATCAATTCGCTTCGTGCCAGTGGGCTGGGGACGGACGGTATTGTATTTGGCGGTAAACGTTTGGGATTGTATTATCTGGAATGCGGCGCAGCTTTCCGAAACTCCAATGTGGTGTACGACCGCGAGGGTTCTTCTTTCGCCACGCTTCGTCCGGGTATGATCGATTGGGAAACCATTTTTGCCGATGCAGGCTGGTTTCATTGGTCGGGCATTGCTGCCGCCCTTTCGCAAGAGGGAGCCGACGCTTGCTGGGAAGCGCTTGAAATAGCCGACCGTATGGGGCTTACCATCTCGTGTGATTTGAATTTCCGCAAGAAACTTTGGAACTACGGTTGTACTGCTGCCGAAGTGATGCAGCCGTTGGTGCAGTACAGCGATGTCATTTTCGGCGCAGAACCTGAGTATCAGGAGATTCTCGGCATACAGCCCGTAGGATTTAGAGCTGTTGATGCCGCCGATGTTTCTTTTGAGTCTGATTTGCCATCTTTCGAGAAGTTCGGACAAGAGGTGGAGCGACTTGTCCCGCGTTGTCAAAAAGTGTTTCTGGAATTGCGTAATTCCATAACATCCAATCATAACGTGCTTGCTGCTGTTCTTTATTCCGATGGCACTTTGAAGCATACAGGCATTTATGATATTGAACATGAAACAGACCGTGTAGGCGCTGGTGATGCTTTTGTGGGTGGTATGATATACGGTCTGATCACTTATCCGGATGATGACCGGAAGGCATTGGATTTTGCTCTTGCCGCTTCCGCATTAAAAAATACCGTTTATGGAGACTTCAATCTGGTGACGGTGGATGAGGTGGAAAGCCTGATGAATGGAAATACATCGGGACGGGTATCGAGATAAGAAGAGGAAATATCGACAGACAATAGCCCCTTTCGCTGTTCCGTATGAGGGTGTCAAAATACATTTAATGATTTCTTTTAGGTACGGAATTACACGGATTTCACGAAAAAAGAATAAAGAAAATCTGTGTTTACCGTGTAATTTGTGTTTCCGTGAATTCTGTGTAATTCCGTGCCTAAAAAATCGTAAGCGAATTTTAGTTTTGACATACCCTCTTAAAAGCGAAAGGGGCTTTTGGGTGTGTTTTTCAATAGCTGTTTATACTTCTGCCGCAGTTTCCGTTGCTTCCGGCTGTGCTTCTGCCGTCAGGTTGCGGTAAATGACAGCGGTACATCCAAGTGCTGCCACAGTGTATACAATGGCGATGATGAAGAGAAGGAGCATTGCAAATCCGCCGCTTGCTATGTTGAAGATAATCATCATAAGGACATAGAAAGCCAGTCCCAACAGGAATGATACGCCGAAGATAGTCCATTTGTAACCGTAAGTGGCTTTGTTGCTTCGAATCATGGCTTCGCCCGGAGCCACGCCTTTATCGAGTAAGATGTAGATTGCGAGCGACCAGCCTATGGATATGATGATCCCCGGTATAATCATGAAAAACAAGGCGGGAATAATGGCAAGGTACATCAAACCTATCAAGGTGAAATATTCCCCCATGTATTTACGGTATTTCCCGTCGAAGATGAATAAGGGGGAAATAACCTTTCCTTTGCTCAATTCAATGGGAATGGTGTTCATAGCGATGGTTGTGCCTACATTCAGGTAAGGAATCCAAATGGTGAGCAGCCAGAGAACAGTAGCTCCCAACATGGATACTGCATTTTTAATGCCTAAGCCGATACCTTCGGAAAGAACTCCTGTCACTGTGATTTTCTTGTGTGTTTCCATAATTAGATGATTTTAGATAAATGTTTATTAATTAAATCTGTATTCGACAAATGTATAATAATTATGGAGAAAATCAAAGCAATTTGAAATTTCTTTTTGCGTTTTCCATGAAAAAATATCAAGGGAATAGGGCATGCTGTTGCTCTTTGTGGCAGATGGTAATCAGAAGAGACAGCAGGGTCAGCACCGTGCCTATGCCTGCTACTCCTACCCAGCCCCAGGTCTGCCAGCAACTGCCGGCGAGGAAGGTCCCCAATGAACCGCCGGTGAAATAGGTTGTCATGAAAATAGTGTTTACCCGGTTGGATGCCGAAGGGCATATATCGAAAATGCTCGTTTGGTTACTGAGCTGGATGCACTGCATGCCGATATCTATCAGTAGCACGCCGGCAATGATGCCGGCATAGGTGTTGCCGCAGAAGTAGAGCGATGCCCATGCCAGTAGAATCAGACCGCAGCCGATAAAGTTGAAGTTGCGTATTCCTACTTTTTTCACATATTTCCCTACGAGGGATGCGGTAGATGCACCTGCTATTCCGCATAGTCCCAAAATGCCGATAACATCACTGTCGGCATAGAACGGGGCTTGTCCCATTTTGAATGCGAGGCACGACCACATCGCGAGGAAAGAGCCGAATGCAATGCCTGCGCGTATGGAGTAGATACGCAAAGACGGATAGTCTTTGATAAGGGAGAACAGGGATTTCATCAAATCGCCGTACTTTCCCCGGAATGTATGCTGTATGTTCGGCAGTATTTTCAGCACGGCAATGGCGCACAGCAGCATCATGCCTGCCGCAATGAAGTACATTTCGCGCCAACCCAGCACTTCGCCGACAAACCCGCTGACGACGCGCGAGGCGAGTATGCCGGTGAGCAGACCGGATATGACGATGCCTACGTTGCGTCCTTTATTCTCCGGACGGGAAAACTGGGAAGCTATCGGCACGAAGATCTGCGGTATCATGGAGCAGATTCCGGTGATGAGCGAAGCTCCCCATATGATGTAGATGTCGGGGGCCGCACCTATGGCGATGAGCGAGAATATCAATAAGGTAAAGTTTGTCAGGATAATCTTTTTCCGCTGGTAGAGGTCGCCCAATGGCACGATGAACAGCAAACCGATAGCATAGCCCACTTGCGTTATCATGGCGATAAGGTTGGTTTTGAACTCGGACACGCCCAGCTCGTGGCGTATTACGTTCAGTAAGGGTTGGTTATAGTACAGATTGGCTACAGAGACACCTGCCACGATAGCAAGCGTCCAGAGTATATGTGCCGGGAGCCCTCCGTTTTCCTTTAATTCCGTTTTCATGCGGCAAAGATACATAAAGGCGAGAGTAGAGGCAAGTGAAAACACAGTTTTCAAACTTGACTGTGCTGAGCCGCATCCTATCTTAATATAAAGATAGTGAAAGGAAAATAGATGTTTTGCCAGTTGGGATTTTTTGTTTCCTTTAGCGAAACTAAAAGTTTCATGCTGAGAACTAATAGGTTATACTTCGTTTTATCTGTTATTGTGTATGGCTTTTGTTTTCTTATAACAGGTATATAGGCGTGACAGATACTTGTAAGGATATTAATCTGTCTGAAAAACAGTAATGGTTTTATGCTATTATTTTTATTCAATCTTGAATTCTGCTGCCATATACCACTTCTTATTTGTACCGTTAAATTCCACTTCCTTGTAAACCCGATATTGACCGGAAGTATTGTCATTGAACAATGGATAGAGTTTGGCTTTGAAATGGTAATCACCGTCAGGTTTCAATATAATGCCAATGTCGTGCACCAAACTGTTGTCATGTAATGGTATCCATTGTTCTCCCTGTTTGCGTGCTACAAAATAATATTCGCCAAAGAATAAATTTTGTTGGCTTAAGTTCTTGTTGGTTAGTATTACATTTACACTTTCTGTTCCAATCGGGTAAACAGGTTTCTCGGTTTTCATGCTTATTTGCAGTGTGTCGGTATATGCTCTTTGTGTAAAGGGGGAAGGTTTGCGTACTGCTCCATAGTTAATGGCAGAATAGTTAAGCATCTCCTTTCTGAATAATTTTTGAAAATGAATGGAATTATTAATCAGATTCACAAAGATTGAATCACCGCGCATACCAGAGCCATAAATATTCTGTGATGAAATTGTCTTGCCATTCCAAGAGGCGGCATCCATCTGTTTTCTCAGCCGTTTGGCTCCGGCTTCATCAACTAATTCAAACTCTGCATAAGCAACTTGGGCGTTTCTGTTGAAAGTTTTGTAGATACGATATTTGCCAGCACGATTAGGAACTTTGGAAGTATAAAGCTTGATTGTCTGTTCTCCCGAAGGATATTCAGGGTCTAATATCCAAGCTATATCTTCAATAATCGGGTCGGTTGGCAATGTTTCCCATTGTCGTTTATCATTATTGTAATAGGTAAGGCTGTAATCGTTTCCACACATATACTCTTGTTGGGAATAATTGGTAACGGTTAGTTTCACTTCTGTAGTTGACAGTGGATAATAATCGTATTCTGTCTGCATGGAAAGTGAAGTAGGGCTGACGGCTTCTCCCGTAGGAATATCACGCGGAACAGGTTGCAGGACAAAGGATGTTGTTTCCGATGGTTGTTCTTGTTCTTCTTTCGTTGGAATAGGTTTAAATTTAAAAATACTGTCTGGATACAACTCTTCTTGTAACAGGCTGCTGTCTGCTTCATTTTCTTGCCCTTTCTTAGAAGTAGTGGAATGGCAAGAACATAGGGTTATTAGTAATAAAAATAATATCTGTTTCATAGTGCGTATGTAGTTATTCGTTTAACACTAAGATACCAAAGACAAAAATAATAAAAGCACAACTCATTAGCAATCTGAATTGCGCTTTTATTTTATTGCCATCATTCAATCACCGCCTATTATAAGAAGAAATGAGTATCAGAATAGGGAGATAAGTATTGTAATGGATATAAAATAAAAATCCCTATAACCATTACTGTTACAGGGATTTATATATTAGTAATGTATTATATTACTTGTTCAAGGCAGTAGCCACGTCAACCGCACAAGCCACTGTACATCCTACCATCGGGTTGTTACCGATGCCGAGGAATCCCATCATTTCCACGTGAGCGGGAACTGATGAAGAACCAGCGAACTGAGCGTCTGAGTGCATACGACCCATAGTGTCCGTCATACCGTAAGAAGCAGCGACACAGCATCCATGTAAGTCTTTGCAATCAATTATTAATCAATGCTATAATAGCAATGTGCAAACTCCTTGTTAGTAAATAAAAGAACGAATTATCAAAAAGGGCTGCATCATGGGCAAATGTCTATGCGTTACCCTTTAGATGAGAGTACTCCTAATGGAGTTAAGACCGTAATCTAATTTGCGTGTCAATGAAGTATAAATCTCCGTCTATGCCATAAAGTACATTATTGGGAACTGCATCAAACACTTCATAATCCGAATTATGGTATTCGTCGTAATAGTCCATTTCAAAGCCTAATGCTTGCATATAAGCAGCTATCTCGTCTTCCGTAGCTTCTCGTTCAGCTAATATATAAGGTTGTACGAGAACTGCGCAAAATTCTTGCTGATTGTTATAAGCGAAGCCTATCATTTGATAAGGCACATTGCCAAAGAACTTGTTATGTGCAGCAATGCGGATGAAGAAGTTCTCTAAATCATCCCCTGCGTACTCAAAGTTGTTTAATTTTACAACAGACACATTACCATCATGGAACACTTCATTCTCACCACCTCTATCCATATAAGTAATGTTGAGGTGTGATAAGTCAATCCATAGACCATTGTCATTGGTAAACTTTATCAGTTCTTCTGTTTGTCTTCTCTTATAGCCCTCTGTTGATTCAGTTTCTCCTGCTGCTTCCTTACTTCTTCTGGCGATGCAGGTCGCTTGCGCCAAGAGGCTATTGATTGACGAGTGCGTTCTATCCATTCTTTGTGAAATTCGTTGATGTATTCCATAATTTGTTTGATTATGAGTTTAAGACAAAGGTAATCATTCCTCTTTTAATAGCAATGCTTTGGTTGTTATATTCTTGCGAATGGGATGTTGTGGAACATTCTATAAAAGAGAAGCAGCATAAGAGTTCCCTCAAATGCTGCTCACTTTTAGTATGCACTATAATTTTTTTATTCCACTCTCTGATAAGAGTACTTCTGACCTGTTGGTGTTACTCCGTCTGCTTCCAATTCCTGTACTGATAAGGTCATAGAATTAAGTAACAGAATATCACTTATAATCCAATCTTCTTCATCACTGTACATTTCATAGAGCTTGTTACCGTCTATCTTGTACTTGCCCACTTCCTTATAAGAATTATCTTCTGTACTTGTATATTCAAATGTACCATCATTCTTATAAGTTACATGGGTAGCAACAGCATTTCCAATTGTCATTTTCCATATACCCACAATAAGGAGAGAATTATAGCTATCAAAAAGAGAATTATAATCATCTTCTCCTTGTACTGTTCCATTCTCAATATTGACATTTAATGTAACCTCTTTCTTTGTGCCATCATAATATGTAATATTTACTTTGTACTTCCATATTTCAGAAGATTTGTCCGCAATGGAATAAGACAATTTGGCTTTAGCTTCATAATTGAATGGCAAGTTAATATATCTTTGTTCTCCCCACATATTTTGAGCTGTCCTATAATTAATTCGTGCAACTCTTAATTGGTAAGAGCCATGAAAATTATCTATATCTAATCCTGCTCCTATGGCTTCTTCTGCTGACACTTGTTCAAATTGGTATTGAAAAGAACCATAACCGTTAGTAGCAATTCTACTCCCGTACATATTTATATTATTATCATCATATTCTCCATATTTGATAGTATAAACAGTATCACCTGCAAGTGTGTAACAACAATCATGTATGAAGCAATATTCGTTATTGTACCAATTAGGAATGAATGTGTTAATGTGCCAAGCTCCCACAGGTATAATATCACTCATTTTAGAAATTCCTCCATTTACGAATAATATTCTTGTGAATGAAGATGCTTCTCCAAAGAAATCAAGCGATATAATAAACTCCGTATTGGATTCTATATGTGGTTTACCCACATGAGAATGAGATAAGCCAATAGACTTTATTGTTACTTCCTCATATTCGCCATAGCCTTTGTAAACTTTATATATAGTATCAGTCTTTACATTATCCACCCAATCAAAGACCTTAGTTTTAGTAGTTTTTTGGAATAAGTTTATCATTAGATACCCTTTGGCTGTAAGTCCTGTAAATTCGATAGTATCACCATTATCATTGAATCTTTTACAGGTCATATTCTCATAATCATCAATGTACTGCGAGTATGTCTTTTCTAAATCAGATGAACCATTATTCCCATTGGGGTCAAAGATGTGAATTGGCTCCTTTTCTAATTCATCATCGCCACAGGAACTAACTCCCATGCTTAATGCAACCAATAGTGAGGTTGCCAATAATCTAAATGTTTTCATTATTCTGTATGTTTAAGTTCTTAAAATTCATCATCATTTGTGGTTGCTGTTCTATATGTAACTGTTAATGTACCACTGAAATTTATTCCAATTTCATCTTGGGAATTATTAAGAGTAACATTTAGGGTTATAGAGTTAGAATTTGTATCTCTCCATATAGCATTACCGTCAGAAGAAACTGTTGGATTACCATATTTAGAACATAAAGTGTTCCCTAAGCCGTTAAATGCCTGTGTAAACTTATTCGTAATTTGGTTCTGCTTGGATTTGGCTTCATTCAGAATGGTAGTCCTGTCTTTAAAAGGATTATCTACTACAGATGCATCATCAAACAATGTAAATGTAGCTTCTACAAGTTTTTCATTTTTATAGGTGATAACTAAGTCGTTGAATTTGGTATCAATGAATGTAACATTTTTCAAATGGATGCAAGGATGTTTCCATTCTACATTAGGGTATCTTTTCTTTAGTTTGTCTATGGCTACATAAGGCTTATCTTCTAACTTGATTCCTAAGAACCCTGTAATTTCACTTTGAGCATTGATATAAGTGCTTATAAACAGCATAGATAAGAACAGTAACAATCTGTACCTCATAATTAAAATATTATGCTCCCTGTTCCCTATGGATAAGCTGTTAAAATAAAAGAGGTGTGGGAACTATATTTGTCTTATCCTGTGATGGGGCTTCTCGCATTGCCTTGACTGTGGATAAAACAATAGCAACCCACACCAATTTGACAATATCTAAGCCTTACAAACATAAGGTAGGTAATATCAATGGTGGGGTGCTATTGCTATCATCTTCACAGTCAGTTGAAACTTTGCGAGAATTTCATCACGAAGATAATTTCAATAACACCTTTCGTTAAATATGTCCTTCCAACTCCCTGTCTCATTAGTTCATTGGAATTGGTGCAAAGATAATGAAAGGTTCTAAATTAATAGGCATGAAGTGTGGATTAATAGTAAATTCTATGCCCTCAAACATAGTCTGAACGGGATATTTAATAAGATTTGCATCCATACTCTGTAAATCCATGTGGGTATCAAAATGATAATTCCCATTATAAGAAGTGAATTTTAGAAATTGTTACCCACATGGATTTATAAAGCTAAAGTTAATTTCTTCGTCTGAATTTAAGGGTAGGACAAATTTAGATTGGGGTATATAAGACTAACCTTGTTCTAAATCTGTCCTGCCTTTCAAAGTGACTTCACGACACCAATCCTGCTCTGACAAGCAACCTCTTGACTTGTGTAATCTGAAACTTGCATCCTTTAGATGTAACGAAGCCTTGCTCATTCAATAGACAAGTCATTTCAGATAATGATTTGCCTTGCATTGACAGTGACCGTAACAGTGCTATCGCTCTCATATTATTTGGATTGTTATCCGCTTTAGCCTTGTTTGTAATGATACTATGCTGAACAGCTTGTTCAAATTTATTCATCAAGTTCTCCGATTTACCAAGCTGCACACCTCTTGCTTTTTTAGCTTGAAGTGATTGCTTGGTTCTCTGACTAATCAGCCCTGCTTCATATTCGGCTATGCTGCTGATGATATGCAGAATCAGTCTGTTGGCTTGTGGAAAGTCACAGAACACAATCTCAACATCACTCTCCAACAGCTTGGAAGTAAACGCTACATTTCTTGATAGTCTATCCAATTTGGCTACAATCAGAATAGAGTTGGTTTTCCTGCACATCGCCAAAGCTGCAAGAAGTTGAGGTCTATTAGATTTCTTCCCACTCTCCGTTTCAATGTATTCAGCAAGTATAGGCTTGTTCTTCACATGGTTGTGTATAATCTCTCGTTGTGCTTCTACACCAAGACCTGAGATTTGTTGCTTCATGGTGGATTGCCTTAGATATGCTATGTATGTCTTCATAATTCACAATTATTAATAGTTGGTTACAAATGCTGAACGAACATTCAGCTTATGTAAGTAAGGACACCCAACCTAAAAATTGAATGTCTTTTTCAAGATGATACGCTATAACTGTCCTTCATCAGCGAAGCTGTAATATCCTGCATCTGTTAATATGAGGTGGTCTATTACTGTAATTCTCATAAGTCTTGCAGCTTCTTTGACCTGTTTGGTAATCTCCATATCCTGCCTGCTTGGTTTCAGATTACCGCTTGGGTGATTGTGTGCAAGAATGATAGCTACTGAATTGGTAAGCAATGTAGCTTGTAGAATCACTCTGACATCAGCACAGGTTTCAGTGATTCCTCCCTCTGATATGAGCGTGTAACCTAAAATTTGGCTGGCTTGGTTCAAGAATAAGACTTTGAAGTATTCTTTGTAACAGATTGTACCCTCCTTATAGGTAGGAAGCAAGTATCTATAAGCATCCTCTGAACTGACTACCTTATGCAGTTTCTTGAATTTGGGTTTGTAGGACAGTTCCACTTCTCCCACAGTATAATCTATATCCATAATGTACAATGTTTTAATAAGTTGGTAGAAATAAAGAAAGGACAACTAAGTAGCTGCCCTTTCCTCTCTCAATCAATAAAGCCCATTTAATCAATGAACCATTTGTAACGCTCATCCCCATGCAAAGCCGCATTGATTCCCAAAGCCATTTCAGTAGCATTTAAAGAACGGTCTAAGAATGAATCAATGTAGCTTGACTTGTTAGCTCCTGTAAGCAAGTTATAGAACTTCCACATATTAAGCTCACTCCCAAAACTACCAAAATTATCATCGTGAATGTATGCTTTGGCTACACTGTTAATCTGCGTATCTGTAAGCAACATTCTTGGTAATGCCTTTTGATAGCCTGTTGGCAAGCATTGGTAAAGTCTTGCCTTACCCAATAGAGTAGTAAACTGATGCTCACTCATTGAAGTATTGCCCAACTGTTGCATCAGATAAAGATGCTTGGCAGGATTATAGTTGTTGAACAGTTCCAAAGCCGCACGATAGAGTTCACTTGTACTGCTTACTCTTAAATCGTCCTTGTAACCATTGGTAAAGATGCACATATTGCAACAGACTTGGTTCTTGAAGCCAATAGCCAATCTGAACAGCTCTGGTACTTTCTTGCTGTATAAGTTCATCTGATTATAAGCCCTCACTCCTACGATTGAAAGATTGAGCTTATTCCCACCCACCGTTTCATAAATGGTAGGAACATCAATGCTAAATGCTGCCCTCTCATAATAAATGGTCTTGTCAGATTCCAACAGTTGATTGGCTGGTTTGTGGATAGCTTCAGGGATTCTGCCTTTGATAATGTGGCTTACTCTTATATCTGCCTGTTCCACTCTCTCACCACTAAAGAATGACTGTGCTGCATCCTGTATGGTTTCTACAAATGCGGCATGGTTAATGGTAAGTTCATTGTCTTTGGAGAACACAGGAGTAATGCACTCATGTTTCAGATGATGCAAGGTTACTTCCTGCGTGTTGGCTTCAATGAAATGGTTTACTCTCTTGGGTGCTGTTACTTCTTCCACAATGATTGCTTCTTCTGCAAACTCACCCATGTTTAATGATTCTCTACGCTGTGCCATAGCTGGCATAATTACTAAATCTCTCATAATGAAATTGAATTAAATGGTTATTGATTGAATGGATTTAATAGGAACGAACCTAAGATGCAAGTGAATTTCTTCACTTGCATCTTAGGCTGTCCTATGTCTTTCCCTAAAGATTCTTTCAAAGGAAATGAGGAGCATTAGTAAATTAATGGTTGGCTATGGTAATAGTGCATCGTGCCTACTCTTGGATTAATAAGAATGCTTATTCCTGTCAGTTATCAGACTGCATTTCTAAAGCATTCTTTTTATTTAAGAGCCATGAGGGGGGATAAAATAGTAGTATGGTTGTTCGCTTATATTATATTCTTCTTTTGTAATTAGCGAATTTCCATTTATAATGGCATGAAGGGCACTCTGTATGTGTATCGTCAAACTCTGTTCCACATTTGGAACAGAACAATATGTGTTGGTCTTTATGTCCTTTCCCTAATCTGTTATTTATCCATTGGGGAATGGCTCTGTCTGATGAAAGGTATTTATTAGCCATTCTTTCAAAAAAGTCATTAGAACAACAGGTTAAACAGTCTGGGCAAATGCACAATCCATTGGGACACCTTTTACTTTCTCTGGAGTCAATAATCCCGTCTTTGCAATTAAAGCAATGGTTAATATAAATTGCATGATGGTATTCCTTACATTGTGTATTTTCACAATGGTAATATGTGTATTCGTTGGAGTCATTTCCTGTACTACGTTTGACAGGGAATAGAATATGACCGCATTCTTTGCATTGGAGCCTATCTACGACTTTCTGGGCTTTAAGCACTACATCAACAAACCTATTATATTCTCCGCTTGCAATAAGACCGCACCCCTTATCCTCTGTGATATTATCTCCTAAGATGTTAAGCATATCTGTTAACTTATAATCCTGCCATGATTGTTTATATTCAATAGCGGTTCTAAAACATGGTTGATGTTTACACCAGACAAAATTTTTATTGGTAATATGATGTCTCTTGTCAGATAAATTCCCGTAGCAAATATCGGTAGGTCTGGGTAAGTTGCTTTTAAGGTTCTTGTAAATGTCTCTCCAATCTATATAAAATGGTGGATGGGTCTCACCTGTGTTTTGAATGTAAAATCCTTTTAAGATTCTATTGATAAGTTCCTTATTCTGAACAGAAACGACCCATTCATCCTTACAGTCGCTTTCAGTCCAATCATTTAGAATATTGATGATATTAGCCTTTATTTCCTCTTTATTAGAGAACGTATCAATGGATGGGCTTAAAGTGAATCTTGCCTTATTTATGGTTAGAAGTTCTGATATAAGGCATTGACTTATTTCATCTGTGCCTTTCATGTTCCAAGTATTGGCTGGATATTTTTTTAGTAAAAGCAACAAAAGCTTAGGTAAATCGTCTATGCAGTTATTCAATTCATCAATTAGATATGCTACATAGTCAATATCGTCATAAGTTAAGTTCTTTAGATTTCTTATCCTGCTGATAGCTGTAGTTGTACGTTCTCTAAAATTATCTAAAGCCAATGTGCTATTAGGAGTCATTTGGTATTCAACAAGAAGAAAACCATTAAACTTTGGATTTATCCGTAACCCACCATTACAGGTGTCAAATAACCGTTTAGCATCCAAGTTAATATTTACCTTTTGATTTCCAGACTGTTGTATTGCTATATCAATAACACTATTAAGAGTTAGAAATGTCTTTTTATCTGTATAGTTTTTAATGGCATCTATGAGTATTTCCAATGAGGGGTTTACTTCTGTTTTAAAACCGAATAATGCGGCTTGATAGTCAGCCAATAGTTTGCGCTTAGAGTTTAATAAGGTTTCCAAGAAGCCTATGTTTATTGAGTAGTTCTTATTCCTATGTTCTTCAAATAGCTTTCTTATTATAAGTGTTCTGATATTTATTCCTAAATAGTAGAAGTATCTTTCGATAATTCTTATATCTACCATTGTATGCAAATCGTTAATCCAAAGCATTAGTTGGATGATTTCATTGTGTGCTTTAGAGGTAATATCCTCTAAATGATAGTCTGCTTTCTCTTTCTTCCATTGCTGAATCCTGTTGAATATAAGTCTGAATTGCTTGAATATTCCAAATTCTTTATAAGTAAAGGCTTCACCAATGAAGTCCATTGCATCAGTGAGTAATTGTGGCTCTATCGTTTTAAAATCATAGCCAAACTCGTTTAATATGGGTAAGATAAGCTCTTGTCTATTAAGAGATGCGAATGAAATGTATTTATATAAGTCTTTTATGAACCATTCTTGTATGGTAGGGTAGTCTGTTAGCTGTTTGTGAATGGCTCTCTTAAATGCTTCTGATTGAAATTTGGATGTATTTATTGCATTCAGTATTCTTAAAAGGTATAGATAGTAAAACTTGTCTGTAACCTTATCGTGGAATATATATTCTTGGAACAAACTATTCCAATCTTGTTCACTGTAGCTAAATAATCTGAACCGTTGAGTTTGTATATTATAAAATCCTGTGGCTGTTTTCCCTTTAGATTTTGATATAACTTCTGGCAAGTGTTTAACCTGTAATCCTTTATCAGTAGCCCAATAACCTTCTTGGGTTTTATGATTAAGAAACTCAAAGTGTATGTAGCAGAGTTGTTCCATGAATATTCTTTTTATATATCTACAAATGTAGGACTAAATAAAGAAAAAACAAATTGATTCTCTAACATCTATTCTCTTTATATGCTCTTGCTATTAAAGAATTTGGATATTAGATGCTTGTCAAGTGGATTTAAGGTTGGTTGGGGATTATTCGTACCATCTAATAAACAGTATAAACAATCCCAACTACCTGTTATTGAAACATTATTCGTTATAATTGTGAATCTTTCTCTCTGCCATATCTTCATCAGTAAGGATATTTGGATAGATATTCTTTATAAATGCAAATGTTGATTCAGAAGTAACGATGAACATCTTTCTGTCTTTAAGGTGTATTCCTTTATCATCCCTTTTTATATATCCGCAATCTTCTGCCTGTTTTAAATATCTTGAAACGGAACTTGGGCTTATGTTCAGTTCTTTGGCTAATTCACTTTGGGTATATTGACAGGTATTTGTAGCGTTCAGACACTTGCACTTTAGTAAGACAAGAAATCCTTTTAATTGGCGGGATATGGGTTCACTGTACAACTTCTTGCTTATAAGGACATAATGCTCAGTATTCAATGTATATTGGCATCTGTCAAAACGTCCATATTTGCCTTTAATTGGATGCTTGTCTATCCGAATCAGATTCAAGTCCTCAAACTTATGTAACCATAGCCTTATCTGTTCTTCTTTCTTTATGCCATAGAACTCTGTCAGTGTCTCTTGCTTGACATCTGAAACCATTGTGTAACAGTCGGAGCATAGAGCCAAACAATAGAACAGGTATGCTTCCAGCAAGTCCAATTTGCCTGCAATAGTTTCAGTTATTCTTCTGTATGATAATTCTGTTCCTGTCATTAGCAACTGGTTTATTATAGTTAGTAAAATAAATCTTGTTCTCTTTTACCAATTTCCTGTACCTGTGATTGCCAAAATAAGACTTGGCATCTTTCTGAGTGATAAATTCCAGCCCTGTGGGTAAATGAATAATCATAATAAATGGATTGAGTTTATAAATTATCATCTTCTTAATAAATTGGTATTCATGCGACTTGCGTAGCAAGGCGAATGATAGGTAGAGTATTTACGGGTAATAGGTGTTTATATATAGGTATTTATAAGTAGCCTACCTGTATGAAAGTTCCACCCTACTTGCAAGAGCCGCCCTACCTGTTTGAAATCTCAATATTTCAGACTTTAGATATGTGTAAGCTCAAATATTACAGAATTAATAAGCCAACTTCTGCAATGCAATATAATAGGTAGTAACCTTTCCATTCTTCTTTCTCCTTGTCTTTAGATAGTTGTTAAGATTAGCCCATAATCCAATGTGAACCTTGTTATCTTTCACTCCCTGTTTAAGAGCCTTTGCCCTTATTTGTTCATAGGTAAATTCTTCCATTTTAGGTATTCTGAATAGTTTGTAGTCCGCTTATCTGTGTGGTAGGATTATCTGTTTGTGGTATTGTAAAAGTAGTAATTCCACAAGTGGGGAACTAATGATAAGACCACAATTCAGAAGTATTAAGTAGGCAGGGAAACCTCTCACATTTCCCTGCTTCTTGTCAATCCTCCTTGTCATGTTCAAAACATAGGACTAAGTGTATAATTCCATTCTCATTCTTGAAAGCTATTCTTGGATTATTAACTTCCTTATATGTAATGGAAGTTATAATAATGGGGAATAGTTCGTTTTCATTATAAAGTTTGAGGCTATTGGCAATATATTCATTAGAACTATATTCTGGGAGAATGAAACTGAACAAGTAGAGCTTGACATCATTATATTGCTGCATTTTAGCTCTTAGTATTTCTTGCTTAGCAATTATTGTTTCGTAGATAGTGCTTAGATATAAGCTGGATTGTATGATATATGGATTCATTGTTTTATTATTTAATTGGTTAAGAATTAGCCCACCTGTCACATGGGCTTTGCTGTTAATGGCTTATGCAGCCTGTTCTTCTTTAATCACTCCATGATTCTTTAGATATTGGGTAAGCATTTCAGAATAAATGGTGTTCACATGGTCAGACTTCACTTCATTAATAATTCTAATGCTGTCCTCATTCAATGTCTTTATGGTATTTAGAGTTTCATCCAACCCAATCTTCTTGTCTTCTCCATTCGGTGCGTAGTTGGCAAGCTGGGTGATTGCATCAATCATGTAGCGGTGTCTGATAGTTTCCTTAGAAATCTTCATGTCGCTTAAAGTCTTGATGATTGTATCTCCTACTGTCAGGTCATATTCTTCAAGTTTGGTTTCACAAACTCCCTGCATGGCACTATTCCAGACTTTCAGACTTAGTGTCTTACCAAAATTATAATATTTGGTGATTACGCTGATGTTTGCTTTTAATTCCAATGCCTTTTGGAACACTCTGTTAAAGAACTCCTGCTGTGTGGCTAATGCTGCGTTGCCAGCTTTCTCCAATCCGTTAAAGCCACGACTTAACACATTGTTCACTCCTCTGTACTTGCCAAACTCCTGTAAAGAATCAAACTTTTTAATTCTCACATTCTCTATGGTCAGTTCTGCATCATCCTTGACGATAGCATTGAGATTGTATTCATGGTAGCTTGACCATTGCCAATATCCGTTTGCCTTATCAACAGGAACATAAACATTAGGAGTACCTTTAGGTACGGTGTTTCCGTTAAGGTCTTTCAGCTCAATGTCTGCATTGTAAAATAGGGTGGCTTCTGTAATGTAGAGAGGAACTTTATCAAAATGTTCATTGGTTATCAAATCCTTGCCACATTCGATGTTTACCTTACTTACTGCCATGCTATAAACAGATGTAGCGATGATGATTTCCTTTTGTTCTTTAGTGAAGATTACCTGTTCGGCTGTATTGGTAACTTCATTCCAAACTTCTATTTTAGTGGTTGGAAGCTCCACTTTTTTAAGTGCTTCAAGGTATGCAGATTCAGCTTTACCAACATTAACTTGTACAGATTTCTTAATATTGGCTTCTGCATCCTTGTTGGCTTCAAGCACGTTCTTAGCTTTCATCAAATTCTGACGGGCTTCTTCTACTGCTTGCATCTTGACTCCTACTGATGTCTTTTTTACTTCTTCCATGATTTCATTCTGATTTAAAGATTCAATTTCATTATTAACTTTCTCTGCTTTTACGTTTACTAATTCGCTCATAATTCTAATCTTTTAAGTTGTTGTTATTCATTCAGTGCAACCCTCAAACCTATGTACACTTGGTTATCTGATTACGCTGCAAAACTACTTGCTTCTGGGCTGATTAAAAGAGAGAAATTAATGAGTGGTTTTACTTCCCCTCTTAATTGTCAGCTCGTCCGCTATCGTTTTGACGATGCAAAGATGGGATATAATGACAGGATTAAAAGAGAGAAAAAAAGTCCTGCTTTCATGTACCCTCTTAATGGTATGAAGCAGGATTGAATTGGTTATCAATGTATTATTAGAAGTATATGCTGTTCGCAGTATCAATTCTTTTGTCTTTATATTGCTTGATGTAACCTTTTAGGACATCTTCATCTTCTGAGAATTTACTATGTTTAGATAGCTTAGTGAAGTAGATAAGCCTTGATATGAGCAATGTCTTACTAAGTGATATGGTGCTTCCTTTCTTCTGTCTGACATTAAACTGCTTGTTATATGGCTCTAAATTGAAGAAGTCATTGAACATCTTATAGAATAGCCATATCTGAACGGATTCCTTTTCTTCTGCGTGGGTGCTTATGCTGACTTGTTGGCTCTGCATCCAAGGGTGTTCCTCTATCTCTTTTAGGTTGTTGGCAATGGTAGTAGCCAAATATCCTATGGCATTGGCATTATCAATTACTATCTGATGCTTGCCTTCAATCTTTACAGAGACAGTAATAGGCTTTTTAAAACTTACTCCAAATTGGTTAATCTCCTTATGGTTGTCAGCTATGGCTTTGGCGAATTTGGTGAGCTGTTCTATTCCAATGCCTGTAGTTTTCATTCCATCCAAGCACGTTCCACAAGTATAGTCGAAGATGAACAGAAGCAGAAACCAGAACTTATCTATATCAATTCCTAAACCTTTCAGTGCATTCTGTATGTCCTCATTGGCTATATAATCTTCGTATGTGAAGTTGCCATATAGTTTATTCTGATTGTATCTCCTTATGAATAGAGGTAAGGCGGTAGTGCCACAGACGTATCTTTCTCCTGTGGATGGGTCTATATCTACGTCTGGAACATATTTAACGGCTATGGCTTCCATGTATTCCAAACGGGTATCAATGCTTATGTAATCTTCCTTTAGCTTCTCCATAATTATTAGTTTAAGGCAAAATTAAAAAATAATCCCCACCTGCATTGCTACAAGTGGGGAATTTGTGGGTAGGATATGCTTTAGTAATCAGAATCTCCTGTAAACGTATCCATAAGTTTATCCATCTGCTCACCAATGCACTTGTCTATTAGCTTTGCATAATGGGCAGTCATTCGTGTATTGGTATGTCCTAACATCTTAGAAACAACTTCCAGAGATATATTATTGGCTAAAGTAACGGTACTTGCAAATGTATGTCTACTTGTGTGGGACAGAACCCACAAAGCAACCATCAGCAAACAAGTAACAATAAAACGTAATACGTTTGAAATGAGCCACTTTTCACTATTCTGCCAAATATTGAAAACGTAAGGAAGTGCGGAATATTGAGCCATTTCAGTTACCAAGTCGTTAGCCGTCTGTTACCGAAGCAATGACAGGTAATGCACGGAAAATGAAATTGTTGGGCAGCCGTTTCTTTTGCGCTGATACGCAATGTTCTGCAAATCAATGAATGCTTATACTCAAAGTAATTTTGTAACCAAAAAAGTGTAAGCGATGAAGATTGAAAAATTCAAGGTGCTGCTCTACCTGAAAAAGAGCGGAACGGACAAGTCGGGCAAAGCCCCGATAATGGGAAGAGTTACGGTAAACCGCACGATGGCGCAGTTCGGTTGCAAACTGTCGTGCAAGCCGGAGTTGTGGAACGCGAGGGAAAGCCGTCTGGACGGCAAGAGCCGTGAGGCGGTGGAAACCAATGCCAAGCTGGACAAGCTGCTGCTTGCCATCAATAACGCATTTGACACGCTGGTGGAACGCGGACAAGACTTTGACGCCACGGCGGTCAAGGAACTGTTCCAAGGCAGCATGGAAACACAGATGACATTGCTTAGAATGACTGACCGTATCTGTGAGGACTTGAAGGCACGTATCGGCATCGACCGTGCCAAAGGAACATATCCCGGCTATTACTACATGAGAATGAGATTGGGCGAGTTCATCCAGTGGCAGTTCAAGACGAAAGACATTGCTTTCGGTCAGCTTACCGAGCAGTTCATCCATGACTACCAGAATTATGTAATGGACGTGAAAGGACTGGCGGTAGATACCGTGCGCCATTATCTCGCCATCTTGAAAAAGGTATGCCGTATCGCCTACAAGGAGGGATACGCAGACAGGTATTTCTTCGCTAATTTCACCCTTCCACAAAAGACAGAAAGTACACCGAGGGCATTAAGCCGTGAGGACTTCGAGAAAATCCGTGACGTGGAGATACCCGCATGGCGCACCACTCACATTCTTGCCCGTGACCTTTTTCTGTTTGCCTGCTATACGGGAACCGCCTATGCCGATGCGGTGAGCGTTACCCGTGAGAATCTTTACACGGACGACGAGGGAAGCCTTTGGTTGAAGTACCGCCGGAAGAAAAACGAGCTTCGGGCAAGCGTCAAACTGCTTCCCGAAGCACTTGCACTGATAGAGAAATATCGTGATGACAGCAGACCGACACTTTTCCCGATGGTTCATCACCCCAACATGAAACGGCACATGAAAGCCCTTGCTGTCCTTGCCGGAGTGAATGGCGGCTTGTGCTATCATCAGGCAAGACACTCATTTGCCTCGCTGATTACGCTGGAAGCCGGAGTACCGATAGAAACCATCAGCCGGATGCTGGGACATTCCGACATAACCACCACGCAAGTGTATGCCCGTGTCACTCCGAAAAAGCTTTTTGAGGATATGGACAAGTATATTGAAGCAACCAAGGACTTGAAACTTGTCCTGTAATCATTAAAATCAGAAACTTAAAACATTACGACCATGCGCAGTACATTTTCCGTATTACCATACATCAACAGGAGTAAAGTAAAGGCAGACGGCACGACCGCCGTCCTTTGCCGCATCACCGTAGACGGCAAGAGTTCCACAATGGCGACAGGCATCTATTGTAGCCCCGAAGACTGGAACAGCAAGACAGGCTCAATCCGTACCGTCCGTGAGAACAACCGCTTGCTGGAGTTCCGCAAGTCCGTCGAATGTGCCTATGAGGATTCATTGAAGAAGCAGAACGTAGTGAGTGCCGAGCTGCTCAAAAATATGCTGGCAAAGAAAGCCGTCATTCCGGTCAAACTGTTACAGATGGGCGAGATGGAACTTGAAAGGCTGCTTGTCCGCTCAAAGGAGATAAATTCCACTTCGACGTACAGAAATTCAAAATACTATCAGAAGTATTTGACGGACTTTCTTGCCTCACAGGGAAAGAGTGATATAAATCTGGCTGAAATCACGGAAGAGTTCGGCAGTTCCTATAAAGCTTTCCTGAAACGCTACAAGAACTTCGGACCGTCACAGACGAACAAGTGCCTGTGCTGGCTGAGCAAGCTGGTGTATCTTGCCGTTGATTATGAGATACTCCGTGCCAACCCGTTGGAAGACATGGAATACGAGAAGAAGCCCACTCCGAGGCATAAGCACATCAGCCGTGCGGAGCTGAAGACCATCCTCGAAACACCGATGCCCGACCCCTTGCAGGAACTTGGGCGGAGGGCGTTCCTGTTCTCGATTTTTACGGGACTGGCATACGTGGACATCATGCTGCTCCATCCGCACCATATTGGTACAACATCGGACGGCAGGCGTTATATCCGTATCAATCGTAAGAAAACCAATGTAGAGGCATTCATTCCCCTTCATCCGATAGCGGAACAGATACTTGAACTTTACAACACAAAAGACGACACCAAGCCTGTATTTCCGCTTCCAAGCCGTGATGAGATGTGGTTTGAAATACACGAGATGGGAGTCGCCATCGGCAGGGAGGAAAACTTGTCCTATCATCAAGCCAGACACTCCTTCGGAACTTTTTTGATTTCGGAGGGTATCCCCATCGAGAGCATAGCCAAGATGATGGGGCACTCCGGCATAAAGACTACCCAACGGTACGCAGAAGTTACGGACAAGAAAATTTCAAAGGACATGGACAATCTTATGGCTGTCAGAAGATTATACGGAACAGGCGAATACAGGGAAAACAAGTTGTTAGCAAAACACTAATGAGTATGGAACGAGGAATCATTACAATCAGTGAAACAGGAGTGGTCGCCATGCCGACCGCTTCTGTTTGGATGACACAGCAGGAAATGTCAGACCTGTTTATGGTATTCTGCTGTGACATCCACAAGGCTATCCGTGATATTTATAAGAATCATGAACTGGTGGAAGAAACAACAATGTGCTACATCAGACAAGAAGATGGAACACGTTACGAGGTGTACAGCCTTGAAATGGTCATGGCTCTTGCGTTCAGACTACGTAGCAGGGAATGTATGGCTTTTAGAGAGTTTGTCATAGAGAGGTTGTATGCCCCCAATAGGAAAAAGCCCCTTCATTTGTTCTTTTCGCTATCCGAAGTCAATCCACGATACAGGTGTTAGTGCCATTCGTATCTATAATGATAATAATGCAAGAAGCCGATGGCTGGGCGGTTTACCTGTCTACATCGGCTTCTTCTCATTTTACGCTTTGCCGAGATTAAGTTTCCGTTCGGTAAGCGTTCCGATAGCCGCCCATCACCAGCCTTTCAATGTCCGATTCCTTGTAGAGAATCTTGCCGCCTAACTGACAGTAAGATACCATTCCGTTGTTGCGGTAGTCCTGCAAGGTACGTCGGCTCACCTTGAGCCATGCCGACACTTCCTTGTCCGTCAGGAAGCGTTCATTACCGAATGAAACCTTACTTTTTTCGTTCATGTTTTCAATGCCGTCAAGCATGGTGTCCAATTGCTCCATGACGCCGACAGCCCATTCATCGTTTGTTATAATCGTTTTGTTCATTTATTACAGTGGATTTAGTGGTACATTAAATTCAATTACATTCAGATGGCCTTTCTCCGACAGGCGGCATCCTTTCGTCTGTCCTCCACAAGCCGTACGATACGCAGCACGTCCTCCGGCTTGTAGAATATCTTATGCCCAATCTGGGAGTAAGCCAGCGTGCCGTTGTCGCGAAGCGTCTGCAAGGTTCTCGGACTGATGCGCAGCTGTTGGCAGACATCCTGATTGTCCATCCAGCGGCTGAGCCGACCTTCCTCCCTCTTGCCGAGGATTTCATTCACCCGGTCGGAGAAGCGGTTGAACTTTCCGACCATTTCTTCAAACACGTCTTTCGAGATAATTACAAATTCATTCATTGTATATACTGTTTTTATTGTTGGTAATCCTGTTTGCCTGCAAAGTAAAGCCAATACCAGCATCGGACAATGGCTTTACTATGACTGGCAGCTTGTGGCGGCAAGTGGTAGGGATTGGCTTAATTCCATATTCCGTAACAGTCTTTCCAGTTGCCGACTGTACAAAGAAAAGCCAACTTCGGCAGATTCCAACCAACCCGCAGCATCGTGGCAGTATTTGGCACCGATGTGGTAGCCTGTGGCGTTTTTCGTTTATATTGTGCTTTCACTAAGATTTCAGCATAAGTGAAGAACATTATGGTATCATTGGATATACAAATTGCCAATCATAACACACTTATTACTCAAATATACAACCTTATAGTTGTGCTCCTCAGGTATTTATATTACCTTTGCATTCAAACAAGATAATCTTTTAATAAATACAATGACAGACAGAATATATTGTGATACCTTAGAAGTCACAAGATGCACAGCTAAGCTTAGGCAGAATAGCAAGGATTGGGTGGAATACTCGCAACAGATTGCTGCTACTATGTCCAAACGAATGGTGGAACTTGGTTTGACACAACGGATGCTTGCTGAAAGGATGAATTGCACCCAACAATATATTTCTAAAGTATTGAAAGGGAAAAAGAATATGTCGTTAGAAACGATATGTAAGATAGAAAACGCATTGGGTATTGAGATTATCAGAAATCTGAACGGAAATAAATAACAAATAAAAGGCGGAGCAAAATATGTCAATACAAAGTGAAGCGGCATTGGAAGCCGGACTTATCGCTACACTTCAGCAAATGGATTATGAGTATGTCCAGATTGCTGAAGAAGATAATCTTCAAGCAAATTTCAAACGGCAGTTGGAGATACACAACCGTAAACAGTTGGCTGAATATGGTCGAACTGAATTTACGGCAGAGGAATTTGAAAAGATTCTTATCTATCTTGAAGGCGGTACACGATTTGAAAAGGCGAAGAAACTACGCGACCTTTATCCGCTTGATACGACAGACGGCAAACGTATTTGGGTGGAATTTCTCAATCGTCAACAATGGTGTCAGAACGAGTTTCAGGTTTCCAATCAAATAACGGTGGAAGGTCGAAAAAAATGTCGCTACGATGTGACTATTCTTATAAATGGTCTGCCATTAGTGCAGATTGAATTGAAACGCCGTGGCGTGGAACTCAAACAGGCGTACAATCAGATACAACGTTATCACAAAACATCTTTTCACGGATTATTTGACTACATTCAGTTGTTCGTTATTTCCAACGGCGTAAATACCCGTTACTTTGCAAATAACCCGAACAGCGGTTATAAATTCACGTTCAACTGGACGGATGCAGCTAATGTACCATTCAATGAATTGGACAAATTTGCTGCCGCATTTCTGGAGAAATGTACGCTTGGTAAAATCATCGGTAAATACATTGTGTTACATGAGGGTGACAAATGCCTGATGGTACTCCGTCCGTATCAATTCTATGCTGTTGAAAAAATATTGGACAAGGTAAAGAACTCCAATGACAACGGTTATATATGGCATACGACCGGAGCTGGAAAGACTTTAACTTCATTCAAGGCTGCACAGCTCGTTTCCGAACTGGACGATGTGGATAAGGTTATGTTTGTGGTTGACCGCCACGACCTTGATACACAAACCCAATCGGAATATGAAGCCTTTGAGCCAGGTGCAGTGGATGGTACAGATAACACGGACGAACTTGTAAAGCGGTTACACAGCAACTCCAAGATAATCATCACTACTATTCAAAAGCTCAATGCTGCCGTCAGTAAGACGTGGTACAGCAACAAGATAGAATCCATACGTCACTCACGTATTGTAATGATATTTGACGAGTGTCACAGAAGTCACTTTGGGGAAAGCCACAAAAGAATAATGAAATTCTTTGATAATGCCCAAGTGTTCGGATTCACGGGTACGCCCATCTTCACGGAAAATGCTGTGGACGGGCATACCACCAAAGAAATATTTGGCAATTGCCTGCACCAATATCTTATCAAGGATGCCATTGCCGATGAAAATGTACTGGGATTCCTTGTAGAATATTATCATGGGAACGAGAATGTAGAAGTGGGTAATGCTAACCGAATGGAGGAAATAGCCAAATTCATCCTTAATAATTTCAATAAGTCAACTTTTGACGGTGAGTTTGACGCCCTGTTTGCCGTGCAGTCTGTGCCGATGCTTATACGTTATTACAAGATATTCAAGTCTCTGAATCCGAAAATACGTATCGGTGCGGTGTTCACATACGCTGCCAACAGTAGCCAAGATGATGAACAGACAGGAATGAATACAGGACAGTATGTCAGTGAAAGTACAGGTGAAGCAGACGAGCTTCAAGCCATCATGGATGACTACAATGAAATGTTTGGCACAGCATATACTACCGAAAATTTCCGAGCCTATTACGATGACATCAATGAACGCATGAAAAAGAAGAAAGCGGACATGAAACCGCTTGATCTCTGCCTTGTCGTTGGTATGTTCCTTACTGGCTTCGATAGCAAGAAGCTAAACACACTCTATGTAGATAAGAATTTGGAGTATCACGGTCTGTTGCAAGCCTTTAGTCGTACAAACCGTATTTTGAACGAGAAAAAGCGGTTTGGCAAGATTATATGTTTCCGTGATTTGAAAAGCAATGTTGATACAGCCATCCGGTTATTCAGCAATTCCAATAATCCGGAAGAAATAGTACGCCCTACGTATGAGGAGGTAAAAAAGGAATACCAACAGTTAGCCACGGACTTCTTACAGAAATACCCGGAGCCAAGCAGCATAGATTTGCTGCAAAGTGAAAAGGATAAAAAGGATTTTGTGCTGGCTTTCCGCGATATTATCCGTAAACACGCAGAAATTCAGATATATGAGGATTACTGTGACGAAGCTGATGACCTTGGCATGACCGAACAGCAGTTTATGGATTTCCGAAGCAAGTACCTTGATATTCACGATACATTTGTTCCTTCGGACATGCCTTCACCCTCTCCAAACAATGGCGATGAGACACCAAGTGATGAAAGGTTGGAAGATGTGGATTTTTGTCTTGAACTCCTGCACAGCGACATCATCAATGTGGCTTATATCCTTGAACTGATTGCCAATCTTGACCCATATAGTAACGATTATGTAGAACGGCGCAAGAGTATCATTGATACGATGATTAAAGATGCTGAAATGCGCAACAAGGCAAAACTCATTGACGGTTTCATCCAAAAAAATGTGGATGAGGACAAGGAGAACTTTATGTTGCAACGGCAGAAGGCAGATGGTACAAGTGAACTCGAAGAACGATTGAACAGGTATATCTCAACAGAGCGAGAAAAGGCAGTAAGCTCATTGGCGCAAGATGAGGGGCTTTCTTCTGATGTGCTTGACCATTATCTGAAAGAATATGATTACCTGCAAAAAGAACAGCCTGAAATCATACAAAAGGCATTGAAAGAGAAGCACCTCGGTCTGATAAAGACACGTAAAGCTCTGACACGGATAATGGATAGACTACGTAACATTATCAGAACTTTTAATTGGGATTAAAAAGTATGTTAATCATGAAACTAGGCAAACTGGAACAGATAACAGACCTCCGTTCTGTATGGAAGCATGAGGCTAAAGATTTTACACCTTGGTTGGCTAAAGAAGATAATTTGGAAATTCTTAGTGAGGCTATAGGCATAGACATTGTCGTTGAAGAACAAGAGTCCCATGTCGGGGATTTTAGTGTTGACCTATATGCAACAGAGGAAGGTACTGGGCGACGAATCATAATCGAAAACCAATTGGAAGAAACCAATCATGACCATTTGGGAAAGATTATTACCTATGCTTCAGGAAAGGATGCCGAGGTAATTATTTGGATTGTCAAAAAAGCACGAGACGAACATAAGCAGGCGATAGAATGGCTGAACCAGCATACAGATGATAAGTTCGAATTTTTTCTGATAGAAATAGAATTGTGGAAAATCAATGATTCAGAACCAGCCCCAAAATTCAATATCGTAGAACGTCCCAATAATTGGGCAAAGGCGATGAAGAAAACAGCCGGACTTTCGGAAACAGAAAACTTGAAGTTGGCATTTTGGGAAAAATTCAATGATGAAGCCCCTAAACATTCAGCATTTATAAAGGAATTCAAGTTGCGAAAGCCACAAGCCCAGCATTGGTATGACCTTGGCATGGGGTCATCCGCTTATCATCTTTGCATGACATTAAACACTAAGAATAATTGTCTGTCAGCAGGATTATACGTTAATGAGGATAAAGATATTATTGCTAAATTCAAGGCTAATGAAGAACAGGTAGCCAATAGTTTAGGAATATCATCCCCTAATGAAATCGAGTGGCGTTTGGATGACAATAAAAAAGCCAGTCGTTTCTTGATTCTCCACTCTATGGGAGATATGACAGATAAGAACAATTGGAATAATGGATGTGCATGGCTTTGCGATATGTGCGTGAAAATTAAACAGATTGTAAAAGAAATATTAAAATAAATATGAGCGAAGAATTACAACAAAAACTCCGTGACCAACTTTGGGAGGTAGCCAATAAGTTGCGTGGCAATATGTCAGCCAGTGATTTCATGTATTTCACATTAGGCTTCATTTTCTACAAATACCTGTCTGAAAAGATAGAGGTATACGCCAATAATGCTTTGGTGGATGACGATATATCATTCAAAGACTTGTGGAATATGGAGGATGAAGATGCCGTTGAACTACAAGAGGAACTGAAAAAGCAATGTCTGGAGGGTGTCGGTTACTTCATAGAACCGACTTACTTGTTTTCATCGGTAATAGACAGGATTAAAAGGAAAGAGAATATATTGCCAATACTTGAACGGTCACTGAAACGTATTGAGGATAGTACATTGGGACATGACAGCGAGGAAGATTTCGGCGGTCTGTTCTCTGATATTGACCTTGCTTCACCAAAATTAGGCAAGACGGCAGATGACAAGAATACGCTTGTCAGCAACGTCTTGTTGGCTTTGGACGATATAAAGTTTGGAGTGGAAGCCTCTAATGAGATTGATATTCTTGGCGATGCTTACGAATATATGATTGGGCAATTTGCAGCAGGAGCCGGAAAAAAAGCCGGAGAGTTCTATACTCCGCAAGAAGTCAGTCAGATTTTGGCTGAAATTGTTTTTATTGGTCGCACACGGCTTCGCAATGTGTATGACCCGACTTGCGGTAGTGGCTCATTGCTTCTCCGCGCGGCAAAGGTGGGTCATGCAGTGGACATTTATGGACAAGAGAAGAATCCGACCACTTACAACCTTGCCAGAATGAATATGCTGTTGCACGGCATCAGATTCAATAACTTCAAGATAGAAAACGGTGATACGCTGGAGTGGGACGCATTTGGCGATACGCAGTTTGATGCAGTCGTGGCTAATCCTCCGTTCTCCGCAGAATGGAGTGCAGCTGACAAATACAACAATGATGACCGTTTCAGCAAGGCTGGACGACTTGCACCGAAAAAGACAGCCGACTATGCTTTTATCCTGCACATGATTTACCACTTGAATGAGGGTGGAACAATGGCTTGTGTGGCTCCTCATGGTGTGCTGTTCCGTGGTAATGCCGAAGGTGTAATCCGTCGTTTCCTCATCGAAAAGAAAAACTATATTGATGCCATTATCGGTTTGCCTGCCAATATTTTCTATGGCACAAGCATACCGACTTGTATCCTTGTCTTTAAGAAATGCCGCAAGGAGGATGACAATATTCTGTTCATTGATGCAAGCAAGGAGTTTGAAAAGGTAAAGACTCAAAACAAACTTCGTCCGCAGCATATACAGAAAATTGTCGAAACCTATCGTGACCGCAAGGAAATAGAAAAGTATAGCCATCTTGCCACATTGCAGGAAGTCGCTGACAACGATTATAATCTGAATATTCCCCGATATGTTGATACCTTTGAAGAAGAAGCACCTATCGACATCAAGGCTGTAATGGCAGAAATTAAAGAACTTGAAGCCAAACGTGCCGAATTGGATAAGGAGATAGAGGGGTATTTGAAAGAGTTGGGGCTGGTTGAATAAAAGGAAGTGTAATGGCAAAGCGGTTTGAAATAAGAAACAGTACGGCAGAGTTCCTTATCTTCGCCATTGAAGGTAAGGAAGATGGCATACAAGTGGTGTATCAGAATGAAACTGTCTGGTGTACGCAAAAAGCTATGGCAATCTTATTTGATTGTTCTACCGACAATATAGGTTTACATTTAAAGAACATATATGCCAGTCAGGAGTTGCAGAAAGATGCAACTACCGAGTTTTTCTCGGTAGTTCAAATGGAGGGTGAGCGTCAGGTAAATAGAAAAACGTTGTTTTACAACTTGGATGCCATTATCTCTGTGGGTTATCGTGTAAACAGTATCAGGGCTACACAATTCCGCCAGTGGTGTACCTCTGTCATTCGCCAGTTCTCTATCCGTGGCTATGTGATAGACAAGAAACGTATGGAAAACGGCTCATTTATTGGCGAGGACTATTTCGAGCATTTATTGGCAGAAATCCGTGAAATCCGCCTTAGCGAACGTCGTTTCTATCAAAAACTTACGGATATTTATTCTACAGCCATTGATTACAATCGTGATGCACCTACCACACGGTTATTTTTCAAAAAAGTACAGAACAAAATGCACTATGCAGTACACGGTCAGACAGCCGCAGAACTAATTGTAAATAGAGCCAATGCTGAAAAAGAACACATGGGACTGACTACGTGGGAGAATGCTCCTGACGGGAAAATAGTCAAGACCGATGTAAGTATTGCCAAGAACTATCTGAAAGGTATAGAGTTGGAAGATATGGGACGTTTGGTCAATGCCGTGTTGGATATGGCTGAGCGTATGGCGAAGCGTCATATACCTATGACAATGGAGGACTGGGCAAAACGTATTGACATCATTCTTGAAGCCGGTGGCGATGCAGTCCTTCCAGATGCAGGTAAGGTTACGGCAGAATTCGCCAAGAAATTTGCCGAAACCGAATTTGAGAAATACCGTGTCATTCAAGACCGTTTGTTTAGCTCGGATTTCGACCGTTTTAATGATGGTGACAACTTGTTGCCATTTGATATTAACCCTGATAATGAATAGTGACTATGACAAATAATAACGATAAAAAAGTCCTCAATGTTCCCCCTTCAACAGATAAGGGAAATGCAATCCGTAATGTGCCGCCTTTGAGATTTCCGGAGTTTAGTGAGGAGTGGAAAGAAGAGCAATTAGATAGCATTGCTACTTTGTCAAAAGGGGTTGGGATATCTAAAGAACAACTTTCTGAGGTGGGCGAGCCATGTATCCTATATGGTGAATTATATACTAAGTACAAATCTGAAATCATCAAGCAAATTGAAAGTAAGACTGATATAGACTGTTCAAAACTCAAAAGGAGCAAAGCAAATGATGTAATCATTCCTTGTTCTGGTGAAACCGCCGTTGATATTGCCACTGCACGATGTGTCCCATTTGATAATATTCTATTCGGAGGTGATTTGAATGTCATTAGCTTGCATAAATATGATGGCGCATTTATGAGCTATCAGTTGAATGGTAAGCGTAAATATGATATTGCAAGAGTAGCTCAAGGCGTATCTGTTGTTCATCTATACGGAGATCATTTAAAAGCAATTAAAACCTACAATCCAACTTTACCCGAACAACAAAAAATAGCCAAATTATTATCACTTCTTGACGAGCGCATCGCTACCCAAAACAAAATCATTGAGGATTTGAATAAGCTAAAGTCTGCGATTTCAGAATGTATTTTCAATAGCATCAAAGGTGATGTTGTTATGTTA
>OCHJ01000585.1_pt1 | contig 42694 bp, 68 predicted proteins | sample 1538381 | NCBI WGS metagenome assembly OCHJ01 (sample SAMN04571688, study PRJEB22368) | human gut metagenome | biome: human gut; material: stool | host: Homo sapiens | place: Luxembourg | collected 2012-06-29 | reverse complement strand
GAACTGGAACGCAGATGATGGAAATGAGCGATACAAAAAATCACTCAATCTTCAGCTTCACATCCAGTTCAATTTCTGGTGCTGTCCAGTTTCCGCCTGTATGCAGCGGTGATTTGTTTCGTGTTTTTTTCATGACCGGATCATAATATCTGACCTGTTTACTTTTGATTCTTTCGGCCTTTTCACGCTTATAGGTTATTCTTTCGATGCAAGCTTTCAGAAGCTTGTTTTTTTGTTCTGCTGTGGCATCTGGATTTTCCAGAGCGTTAAGAGCCGCTTTGAATCGCATTAGCTTTTCTTCATAGTCAACAGGATCAGGCATTGATTCGTAAGCATTGCAAAGAGCCTGCTGCACTTCTTCTTTTTCTTTCAGCAGCTTTTCATTCAGAACCTTGAAAACGTGATCCGGCATCCGCTTGGATGGGTCAGGGTCGGCCTGTGCTTCCCACTGTGCAATTTCCTTCTTGTCCAGTTCTTCCTTTTTGGCTTCCAGCCGTTTAATCAGGTGAGCGTGAAGCTTTGTGGAATCTCCATCATCATTCTTGATTCTGACTTCAAAATCATAGATGCACTGGCGCAGGGTGTCCTTTACTTTTTCGATGATTTCATCATAGTTGCAGGACGTTGTTTTGCATATATTTTGACCATCACACAAAAGCCGTGGCGCAGAGCGTTCCACGCCGTTCTTCGTGTATGTCCGCAATGACATTGCCCTTCCGCACTGGCAGAACAGCAGACCTGCAAGTGGATTCCTTATCTTCGTGTGTGGCTTTTGCCGGGTGTTCCTGCCCTTCTTCGCCTGTGCAGCGTTGAACAGGTCTTCCGGCACAATGGCTTCATGCTTGCCGTCATAGATCAGATATTCGCCAATCTTTGCAACAGGCCGGGTTTTCTTGAACTCCCCTTCTTCAACAATGGTCAGGGTTTTCCGATGGTTCCACTTCACTTTCCCTATATAGTGAATGTTTTCAAGCATCTTCGACATGGCACTTGCTGACCAATGTTCCCCTTTCGGCGGTTTAATTCCCATTTTATCAAACTGATTGCAGATGCTTTGACAGCCCATGTCTTTGTTGACGTACAAATCAAACATCATACGGACAACTTCAGCTTCTTCCTTGTTCGGTACAAGGATCGGGCATTTTCTTTTCCCTTCTGTGACAAAGGTTTTGTCATAGCCGTATGGAGCCGTATTGCCGACATAGTTTCCTTGGCTGACAGACAGAAGCCTTCCACGGTTCAATATCTTCTTCGTGTATTCCAGATAGTCATTACCACGCTTCAGTTCCCGTTCAAAAGCGTCCCAATCGTATTCATCCCGCAGGTCATAAATGCGTGGCGGCGTAATAACAAGCGTGTTGGTGTGCTTCAGAAGCTTCATCAAGCGGCCTATATCTTCCAAATCACCACGGGTCAACCGCTGCGGCTCCACTACCTTCACGGCTTTGTATTTTGGCGATTCTATCAAACGCAGAACCTTTTGAATCTCCGGCCTGCCGCTGATGGTTTCGCCGGAAACCACTTCCCGGAACTTGTTTTCTTCCGGCACAACGCCGCCAAGGTTCTTTTCTGCCCATTCATCCAGAATGGCTTCGTGCTTTGACAGGACTTCTTCAACAGTCAATAGTGGATCATCAGACTGTGACTTTCTCAAATAATCTATGACTTCTTCAGGTTTGAAGTCTATTTTCGGCTGATAATACACATTTCATCGTCCTTTCAGTTTATACTTCTCCATATATTTCAATCCACACGACCTTTAAGTGGCGTGACATTTTATTTCCCAAACCAAAAGAATCCAATATCAGGGTCAAACTTGTCAATCAGCAATGCAATAATGATGGTGACAAGCGTTATTCCAAGGGCAAGGCTTAATATTGTGATTGCTTTCAATCTCCATGCTGCTATCTTTTTCAGATAGTCAATCTTCTTCTGGCTTTCCCTGATAACATGGTCAACATCTTCCACATTTCCGTCAAGCTTATCCTTTGGACACTTCATGTCTTGGCTTCCAATCAAAGCACAGAACACAGGTGCAAAGGTGGAATAGTTTACATCAGGGTAGTGATTTTTCTTTTTGGAAAAGTGCATATCAATTGTGCCCTTCGGAACGCCGGAACGTTCTGAAAGTTCAGCGTTGGTGATTCCCCTGTATGCCTTCAGCTTGATTGCCCATTCGTTGACATCTTCGATTGGAAGCGAACAAACATTGGGAATACAGTCTTTTCCAAGGTGGTTACACTTGATGCACTTTTTGAACATTTTCACTCCCCATTTCCACGAATTTTGTTGAACCGTGTCGAATACTTGTTTCACCACGCAGATACTTGCTGAACCAATGTTGTTTTCAGGCATATGGAATGATAGTCTGAAAGCGGGTCAGGAATGGCCTGTCATTTCTTTCCGTGTGTGGGGGTGTCGAGTGGCACGGCATCCCCACACAAGCGAATCATTATAATTTGCACAATATTACGAATATGTCAATTTGTATTGTGCAATCCCGAATACTATTGTAGGATAATCTTCAGAACATTTGTTCTTTATCAACAAATGAAAGGAATTGGATTATTATGACGAAAGAACTTATTGCTTTATTGGAAATGCTGTCTGAAGAGCAGCAGACATTTGTTATTGCTTTCATCAAACGCTTTTTTGGAATTTGATAGTATCACTTAGACAAAAAAAGCATAAAATCTTTAACCTGTTTTCTTTTTTCGTCATTAAAGGACATATATAATTCCATAATTTCCAATAAATCTTGATTCCGAAGCATATCGGCGATTTTTTCGCCTGTTGCTTTGGGATCATTTTTTATTTCTTCGTCAATTAAATCAGAACCTCTTAAATCCAGAGCCTTTGCCAAACCTTGCAATGTGCTTCTTTTTATATTGACAACTCTGCCGTTTTCATATTTGGCAATAGCTGATTTTTGAACACCAACAAGATTTCCAAGTTCCTCTTGTGTCAATCCTTTTGCAAGCCTTGCTTCTTTAATAAGCTTCCCTACATCCTGCATTTTGTATCACCGCCTTCCGTGTCTTAATAATACACCGCAGTGTCTGGAAAATCAATTATTTTTTAGGAGATTTCTAAAAAGATTATTGACAAGTAAAAATTATTGTAGTATAGTATTGGTGTCTTAAAAAGACACTGTGTGGCGAAAGCCAATATATTTTTTGCAAAATGGTGTCTGGTTCAGACACATAGGCCACAAGGCCGGGAGGAAATAGAAATGAAGAAGTTCAGCGCAGTTGTTAAGGATGGAGACAGAACCGTTTTTATTACCAATCAGGAATACCGGACAAAGGCCGACTTCATCCACGATCTCCGGTGCAACGGGTACAAGGTCAATCCGATGAAGGTCAAGACTTCCCGGACTTTCGATTACATCATCAATCACACTGACTGTAACCCGTGGGATTGGAAACTTACTGATAAAGAAGTGGATGATATTACGGATTATCACCCCGGAAGGAGTATGTGAGATATGAAAAGTAATAATAAAATCGTTCGCTGCCCTGGTTATTCAGTTAGAAAAACACTCGAAAGAAACGCACTCGACATTCTCACTTGTGGTGACATTGATTTTGAAGAAGCTCTTGCGATTGTGGAAGAAGCAACAGTCAAAGAATTGGTTGACATCATTAACAACTAACATCTAAGCCGAAACGGCCTTCAGGCCGTCTGCAAGGGTTGACCGCCTTGCACTGATGATGGCAGGTCGGAGAAAGGATGGTGGAAATATGGACAAAAATCTTCTTAGAAGCATTATGATTCGCAATGGTGACACAAATGCTTCACTTGCCGCTTATCTTGGAATCACTGAACAGAGTGTTTCAAATAAGATTAACGAAAACGGCACAGAATTCAAGCAGGGTGAAATCAGCAAAATCAAGGCAAGATACGGACTTGACAGTGATATGGTTGACCGTATTTTTTTTGCACCAGAAGTGTCTAAATTAGACACGCCACTGTAAAAGGAGCTTGACCGATGAAACGTGAATTTACGCCGGAAGAACTGGTGGATGCGGAAATCGAACGGCTGAAAAAGACAGATGCCGTGAAGCTGGCACAGAAGGAACAGCGGTTGATTCACCGCAAGCGGAAGTATCTGGCTGATCTCCGATGGTTGGAAAAGCGAGGGAAAAAACTGATGCAGGAAGGCTGGACGTTGGACACGCTGGAACTGCTGTTCAAGGACATCCCGGAAGAATCGGACATTCAGACAAGCTGCTGAAGCATAGGTTAAAAGACTAACTGAAAGGGCGTGGTCTTTTGGCAAAGGATGACACTTACAAGGAAGTCAGGGTTTTTCATTATCCGGGAATGACAGTCAGGGTTCATATTCCTGATTTGACGGAAGAAGAACTTAAACGGCGCAGAAAGATTGCTGAAAAGGCTGCGGCTGACCTTCTGAAAGAAGTGATGATGAACGAAAGGAAGCGTGAAAATGAGCAACGAAAGAAAGCGCAAGACCAGAAATCAGCGGAAGCGTGATATGTGGCGAACGGCCTTCATGGTGGTTGCACTTGTTCTGCTTTGGATGCTGCTCTGCACCATGCTTGTCAAGGCATGGGTCGATGAACCGCTTGAAAGCGGCTATGAATACCTTGAAAGCATCGGTGGTGATCCCTATGAGGATTTTCAGGACTGATGATCCGGCAGCGGATTTTGACCGATGGGACGCAGAACAAACGGCGTGGCTACGGAAACGGCCTGTGTGCTGCTGGTGCAGTCAACCAATTCAGGATGAACACTATTGGGACATCAATGGTTTTGCGTACTGTGAAGACTGCGCCGAAAGCCAGTTTCGAAAGTTTACGGAGGATTACATAGAATGAAGGTTTTGGAACTTTTCGCCGGAACAAGAAGCATCGGCAAAGCTTTTGAAGCAAATGGGCATCAAGTCTTCAGCGTGGAATGGGACAAGGACTTTGAAAACATTGACCTGTATGCCGACATTCTGAACGTCACGGCAGCGGACATTCTTGAAAAGTTCGGAAAGCCTGATGTGATTTGGGCTTCGCCTGATTGCACTACGTTCAGCATTGCGGCAATCAGTCATCACAGAAGGAAGAATCCAGTGACAGGGAATCTTGATCCGGTCAGCGAATATGCGAAGTTCTGTGATGCGGTCGATCAGCACGTTCTACGTCTGATCTTGGCGCTGTCCCCGAAGTATTGGTTCATTGAAAATCCCCGTGGTGGTATGCGGAAAATGACATGGATGCAGGGTCTTCCCCGCTACACCGTTACATATTGCCAATACGAATTGGACAAGCCTGTTGAACAGCGCAGGATGAAGCCGACAGACATCTGGACGAACCATCCAGCGCCGAAGTTCAAGCCGATGTGCAAGAACGGTTCTCCGTGCCATGCGGCAGCGCCAAGAGGGGCGAAAACAGGGACGCAGGGATTGAAGGGTAGCAAAGAAAGAAGTGTCATTCCCTCTGAACTGTGTCAGCACATCGTTGAAATCTGCGAGGAATAAGCAACGGAAAAGAAATGATAGGCAGCTTTCCTGATCCCAATCATTTTGAAAGGGGTCAGCACAATGAAAGAGTTCAAAAGCTTTTACAAAGAGGTCAAGGGAAACGAAGGAAGCAAGTGCCTTTATAACAAGCGGCTTGATACATACGGCTGCGGATGTCAGCACGATTGTTCCTACTGCTACGCAAAGAGCCTTCTTAATTTCCGTGGCCTGTGGGATGCAAAAGCACCGTCTGTTGCGGACATCGAAAGAATCAGCAGAAAGATTGACAAGCTGAAGCCGGGTGACACCGTTCGGATGGGTGGAATGACAGACTGCTTCCAGCCGATTGAAAAACAGTATGGAATCACGGCGGGGACAATCCGACTTCTGAACAAGCGTGGTATTCATTATCTGATTGTCACGAAGTCTGACATGGTATGTGAATACATGAACATTCTGGACAAGCAGCTTGCACACATCCAAATCAGCACCACTTGGATTCCATGTGAAAAGGCAGTCAGCACAGAACGCAGAATCAAGGCCATTGAAACGCTGTATGACGCTGGATTTGATGTGGCTGTCAGACTATCCCCTTTCCTTCCACAATTTGTGGACTTTGAACGACTGAACAACATCCGCTGTGAAAAGGTCATCGTGGAATTTCTGCGTGTGAACCACTGGATCAAGAAGTGGTTGCCGTTGGACTATTCGGAATACACGGTGAAGCAATCCGGCTATGAACACCTGCCACTGGAAAAGAAAATTGAATACCTGTCCAAAGTGACAGGCTTCAGTGAAGTGTCCGTCTGCGAGGATGTGACAGAACATTATGACTATTGGCGTGAATGCGTGAACTTCAACAAAGAAGACTGCTGCAATCTTAGAAAGGACTGAAACCGATTTGAAAGAGTTCATCCGTGCTTTCAACCTTTGGAAGCAGATCATGAAAGATTCAAAAGAGGAGAAATGAACATGGCAAATCTATATGAAATTGACCAAGCAATTCTTGCCTGCATCGACATGGAAACAGGCGAAGTCATTGATTCCGAACAGCTTGACCGCCTTCAGATGGAACGAGATCAGAAGGTTGAAGGCGTGGCCTGTTGGATCAAGAACCTTCAGGCTGACGCTCTGGCTTTCAAGGCCGAAAAGGAAGCCTTTGACAAGCGTGAAAAGGCCGCAACGGCAAAGGCCGACAGCCTGAAGAAGTGGCTTGCAAACGCTCTGGAAGGTCAGAAGTTCAGCACGGCGAAATGTGCGGTCAGCTTCCGAAAATCTGAAACTGTGGAAGTTGAAGATGTATCGCTGCTTCCTGCTGACCTGTTGAGAGAAAAGACCACGGTTGAACCGAACAAGACAGCAATCAAGGCATTGCTGAAAGATGGTCAGAACGTGGTTGGCTGTCATCTGGTTGAGAACCAGAACGTGCAGATCAAATGAAAGGGGTGGAATGAGTGGGCATTCCTGTTCTTGTTTTGGGTGAATCCGGCAGTGGTAAATCTGCCAGCCTTCGCAATTTTGAACCTGAAGATGTCAGTATCTTCAACGTTGCTGCAAAGCCGCTTCCCTTCAAGAAGAAGCTGCCGAAGAAAGCCACTTCTGACTATGCCGTGATTATGGACGGTATCAGCAAGAGCCAGAAGAAAGCGTTCGTGATTGATGATAGTCAATACCTGATGTGCTTTGAATCCTTCAGCAGAGCCAAGGAAACAGGCTTTGGAAAGTTCACAGATTTTGCACTGCATTTTTACAATCTGGTGCAGTTTGTGATCCGGCAGACACCGCCTGATGTCATTGTCTACTTCCTGCATCATGTGGAAGCTGACAGCAACACAGGCAAGGTGAAAGCAAAGACAATGGGCAAGATGCTTGACAGTCAGTTGACCTTGGAAGGGCTGTTTTCCATCGTCCTGATGTGTGTGACAGACGGAAAGAAGCACAGTTTCATTACGCAGTCAGACGGCTTCACAACGGCGAAAAGTCCGATGGATATGTTCCCTGCTGTAATTGACAATGACCTGAAATCCGTGGATCAGGCGATCCGTGAATATTATGAACTGAACGAAAAGGAGAAAGAACAATGATTAGAAAGCCTAACAACTGGAATGAAGTGCAGGAATTCACTGACCGTCCGAAGCTTCCCCTTGGCGCTTACGTCTGCAAGGTCAGACGTGCCGTGATCCAGTCCAACGACTACGGTGAGCAGCTTTGCATCCTGTTTGATATTGCTGAAGGTGAGTTTGCCGGGTTCTTCGATGCTGATTTCAAGGCAAACACCAGAATGGACAAGAAGTGGAAGGGCGTTCTGCGTCAGTTCATTCCGAAGGATGACGGAAGCGAAAAGGACGAATGGACAAAGAGCAGCTTCAAGGGCATGGTCACATCCTTTGAAAAGTCCAATCCCGGCTATCAGTGGAATTGGGATGAAGCGTCCCTTTCCGGCAAGCTGGTTGGCATCCTGTTCCGTAATGAAGAATGGGAGTATGAAGGAAAGACTGGCTGGGCGGTTCGTCCCTTCCGGGCTATTTCTGTTGACAGTGTAAGAAGCGGAGATTTCACGCTTCCGAAGGACAAGCCCTTGAAGAACAAAACAGCTTCTTCCGTGGCTGACAACTTCAACGCACTGAATGACCGTGTGAATCAGACATTTGCTGAAGCCGAAGATGACGGTGAACTTCCGTTCTGAAAGGATGATGCTGAATGAGCAAATACCTTGGTGAAACATTCAGAATTCCGTATCCAAAAAGCAAGGCCGGGGCAAAGAACTGGTCGAAGCAATACGGTGTGAATGCCTACTACGCCGGGAAACATTGGAGCGTCAGAAAGCGTGATGCGGAGTTCTGGCACATGATGGTTCGTTCCTGCATGAACAGTCAGGATGTCCGGCGTGAGCCATTCAAGCGGCCTGTCATCATCACCTTCCGCTGGAATGACCGCCTTGACATCGACAATCACGCAATCATGGGAAAAATGATTGTCGATGCAATGAAAGGCCGTGTCATTGAGGATGACAGCAGACGTTGGGTGAAAGGCGTTTGCCACTACTTTCATTCAGAAGACTATATTCTTGTGAATGTTAGAGAGGTTGATAATGCGCAGGGTTGATATAACAGGGCAAAGATTTGGAAGGCTTATTGCATTGGAATACAGCCACACAGACAACGGTAAAAAAGCTGTTTGGCTCTGCAAATGTAACTGTGGGAATATTTGCAGTGTTAGGGCAAAAGATTTGCGGTCTGGAAACACAAAAAGCTGCGGTTGTTATGCGGTTGATGTTGCCAAGGAAGTGAATACAAAGCACGGCGCAAGCAAGACACGGCTTTATAACATTCATTCCATGATGAAAAACAGGTGTTCCAATCCAAGGGACAGCCACTGGGAATGGTATGGTGCAAAAGGTGTCACTGTTTGCAAAGAATGGCAGCGTTTTGAGCCTTTTCGTGATTGGGCTTTGGCAAATGGATACGCAGAAAACCTTGTGATTGACCGAAAAGACAGTTCAAAGGGATATTCCCCTGACAACTGCCAGTGGATTACGCAATCTGAAAACGCTACAAAAGCCAATAATTTACGTTGGCACAGCAACAGTAAAATCACATGATTTGAAAGGAATACATAGGTTCATGGAAACAATCAGGATCAAATACCTTCGTAACATCCAGAAGATTGAACGGTTCAACATTGGTGACTGGATTGATCTTCGTGCTGCTGAAGATGTCATGATTGACAGCGGTCAATTCAAGCTGATCCCGCTGGGCGTTGCAATGGAGCTTCCACAGGGCTATGAAGCCCTTGTGGCTCCGAGAAGCAGCACCTTCAAGAAGCTGGGCATCATCCTTGCAAACAGCATCGGCATCATTGATGAAAGCTACAAGGGGGATGGCGATGAATGGTACTTCCCTGCTTACGCTGTCAAGGACACATTCATCCACAAGAACGAACGGATTTGCCAGTTCAGAATCATCAAGCATCAGCCCATGATTCACCTGATGGAAGTTGACCATCTGGGCAATGAAGACCGTGGCGGCATCGGAAGCACTGGAAGGATGTGACAGCATGGAACAGTGTTGTGGAACCTGCAAATACCATCACCACGAAAGCATTGATGATGGTTGGGTGTGCGTCAATTCTGACAGCGAATATTGCACGGATTGGACGGAATACGAAGATTCCTGTCCTGAATGGGAAGGGCGTGGCTGACATGGATAATCCCTATTGGGAACGCATTTGCAAGCTTTCAGAGCGTCAGAGGGCAAAGGGTATGGAAACATACGGCCAAGGGCTTGAAAACAATCCTATGGGCATTGTAGGCCGTCTGACGTACCTTGAAGAAGAACTGGTTGATGCGCTCATGTATTGTGAATGGATCAAGGACAAGCTTGCTGAATTGGAAGGTGAAAAACGTGATTAAGATTGAACATACAGAAGTCCATGGATGGGAACCCGCTATCCGTGGAATGCGGAATCCAATGAATTCATGGGAACTGTCTGACAGCGTACTTTGCAAGGGCAGTGGTGGCTTTGAAGATTGCCGTGTGAGTATCAGCGGCGAATGTCCAAGACCTGAAGATTTCCGGGATGATGTGTTCTGCATCGGCGAAAAGGATTTTGACCTGATGAAGCGTCTTCGCAACGCCGGAACTGCTGACCGCAAGTTCATGCGGATGATTACGGTCTATGTTGATTTGACAGCACCGCTGTATTGGTGGAAAGAGTTCAAGACATATCGTGCCGGAAAGCGTTTTGGAGATGATGAACCGGACGTTTTCACTATTCCTGAAGACTATTTGGAATACGATATTGAAATGAATTCCTGTTCCACCATGCACAAGATTCACGCAAAGGAATTTGCCAATGAAGATTTTTCCGATGAACACTTAGAGACTGGGTGGCTGGCTTGCTTGGACGATACCATTATTCCGCTTTTGAACAGAGCGAGAACAAAATTCATTGAAACCAAAGATAAACGCTATTGGTGGCAGATGATTCAGCTGCTTCCCTCTTCCTACAACCAGAAGCGGACGGTCATGCTGAACTATGAAGTTCTTGCGAATATGTACAAGAGCCGGAAGAATCACAAGCTGGATGAATGGCGTGATTTCTGCCATTGGATTGAATCGCTTCCCTATTCGGAACTGATTACTTGTGAAAAGGAGAATGAAAAATGAAACAGAATAAGGTCAGCAATCAGGCCGTGGATCACAAGTCTACGAAGAATCCTACCACCAACTATCCGAAGGACGGTCACAAGGCGTTCTGCAAGCGGTGTTTGGGCTACAACGGCGGTTGTCCTGTGACTGGTACTTCCGTTCCTTCCAGACGCTGCGACATCTAATTAAACAGGACACCTGCCCTGCTACGGTGGGGCAGGTTCCACCAAACATAAGAAAGGGTGATACGATGAACGATTTGAAGCCTACAACCAAAATCGTAAAAGCCATTCTGGAAAATGACACAAGAGCCAGAAACAATGACGGTTATCTTTACATCAAGGTTTTGGAAGTCCGTGGAGCGCAGGACGGTGTTGACTACATTTCCCTTCCGGTGAAGGACTTCCTGCCTTACGTCAATTCTATGGGCGTTCCGAACGCTGAAACCGTCAGACGGACACGGCAGAAGGTTCAGCAGCATCATCCTGAACTTGCCGCCTGTGACAACGTGAAGGGGCTTCGGATGATAAACGAAACGGAGTTCCGGCAGTATTCAAGGGGTGAAGTCTGATGGCTTTGTCAGAATTCGTTGTTCCGTATGAATCAAAGACAAATATCTGCTTTGACTGTGACAAGGCGTGTGGTGGTTGCTCATGGTCAAGAAACTTTGAGCCTGTTCCCGGATGGACGGCAGAAAAAATCATGCTGAATGTCGGAGCTGCTAAAAATCAGAAAAGATTTCTGCAAACCTACCACATCACCGCTTGTCCTGAATATGTCGGCGGGGGTGGTAAGAATGGCTGATGTGAAATGGATCAAGATCACAACCGATATGTTCGACAACAGGAAAATCAAACACCTTCGGCGGCTTCCTGACGGCAACAGCATTGTCCTGATATGGGTAATGCTTCTGACACTGGCTGGACGTTGCAATTCAGGCGGCATGATTTTTTTGACAGAGAACATTCCGTACACGCCCAAAATGCTTGCTGATGAACTGGACTTTGAAGAATCCACGGTACAGCTTGCCCTAAATGTACTTGAACAGCTTGGCATGATCCAGACCAACAGCAATGGTTTTCTTGCTGTAACTGGGTGGACAGAGCATCAGAACATTGAGGGCATGGAAAGAATCCGTGAGCAAACAAGAAAAAGGGTTCAGAAGCATAGAGCAGAACAGAAGCTTTTACAAGGTAACGTTACTGGTAACGTTACAGAAACGCAGAGTAACGCAATAGATATAGAAGAAGATAAAGAATTAGAAAAAGAAGAATTACCTAAAGGTAATTCTAAAAAGCCCATCAAGCACAAACACGGCGAATATAACAACGTTCTGCTGACTGATGAAGAACTGGACAAGCTGAAAGCTGAATATCCTGACTGGCAGGAACGTATTGAACGCTTGTCTTCCTATGTTGCATCTACCGGAAAGGCTTATAAGAGCCACTACGCAACAATCAGAAACTGGGCAAGGAAAGATCAGGTTGCACAGCCTGTCAGACAGCAGCAGACATACCACAAGCAGACCAAAGCTGAAGAACTGGATGATTTCTACAAGATGGCTGCGGAATGGAGTGAATCATGAATTATCCTTGTAAAGACTGCGCTGACAGAACCGTTGGATGTCACAGCACTTGTGAGAAGTATCTTTCCGTGAAAAGCACTTATAAGGCCGAAACCAGCATAATCAACAAGGCAAAAACGGAACAGGATGATTTCGATGATTACAAAGTAAGGGCTGTTACAGCAACAAAGAAAAAAACTTGGTCAAAGAGGGGGTGGAAATAATGGACAAACGTGAATTCGGCCTGTTCGCTTCTGCAATCCGTACATATTACCCACGTGAACAAATTCTTCCAAACAAGGAAGCAATGGAACTGTGGTTCCGTGAACTGCAAGACATCCCCTTCCCTGTTGCTGAAGCTTCACTGCGGAAATGGGTGTCTACAAACAAATGGTCACCTTCCATTGCAGACATCCGGGAACTGTCTGCCAACGTTCAGAACGGTGACATTCCTGATTGGGGTGAAGGCTGGGAAGAAGTTCAGAGGGCAATCAGAAAGCACGGTATGTATAACGTGAAAGGCGCTATGGACAGCTTCACACCGTTGACAAGGCAGGTTGTTGAACGTCTTGGATTCAGAAACATTTGCGTTTCTGAAAATCCGATGGCTGAACGGGCAAATTTCCGGCAGTGCTATGAAATCCTTGCAAAGCGTGAACAGACACGGCAGCAGGTAGCACTTCCCTTGCAAGACACGATCAAGCAGCTTCAGAGCGGCTTCATGATGATTGGTGATGGGGGTGAAAACTGATGGCTGAGTTAAAACCGTGCCCGTTCTGCGGATATAAGGGCGTAGAGATACTTGCGGATGATAACGAGCATTTGTACTATCGGTACTTCTCACAGTGTCAGCGATGTGGGGCCGGTGCAAAGCGAGGCCATACAAAAGAAGATGCTGTCAAGGAATGGAACAGGAGGGCTGACGGGGTGCATGGGCGGTGGGATGATTCCGGGAGATATACGTTTCCGAGTGGTTCCACAGCCGTCAGGTGTACCAACTGCGGCTGCGCACTGACAGAGAGCGAGTATCACCTGAACAACTGGAATTACTGCCCTGTATGCGGGGCCAAGATGGACGGAGTGGTGTGATGCTTGAAGAACTGTGTCGAAATTCTTTTTATACAGCTTGCTGTAAAGAAAAGAACTTGGATGGCCTTGTATATTTGAAAGGACACCCTAAACCTGAACGCCCATTGAAGGACTTTCAGATTGACAACTATTTACGTCAAGACTGGGGATTTATACCGATAAATTTGTTTTGCGGCAGAGGTCAACGGATAAAAAGCACACGAAGAATGGCATGGGTTTGGTTCAATGAACATGAAAATCAAATTAGGGATGCCTATTTAGAAAAGAAATATGGCGGTGACATTAAACTTGCCATGATTTCTACCGGGAATTTTATCACGCTATTTGATGAATTCAAAGGCTATTTTGCGGAAAGGAAAAAGGTTTTCATGAAAAAGGCGGAACAGGCAATGACAATTCAAAAAGCAGAATTGTCAAAACGAAGCAAATCCCCGCAAAGTCACGGTGGCGTTGCAAATCTGCTGAAAGTGTTGACAAAAACAATGCAAGAGCAGGGAAGCAGCATTTATTCCATTGCAAAAGTGCAGTATGCGGTTTGTATGCAAGCAGGAATTTATATTCCTGATGAATTCCTGACTGATGTATTGGTGGCACAGGAGATTATGGACGGAGGTGCTGAATGAAACTTAGGGAGTTTAATTTCAACAGCTTGAAGAATCCTTTTACGCCAACGACCTTATGTGTTAAAGAAGGCGGCAAATCGTATGAGGGTCTGTCTATTGGCGATACGCTCCGTATGCTACCAGTCACGTTTGCTGACAGAGAAATCAAGGAAACACGATGGTTTTTTAATACGTTTGTGATTGAGTTAGAAGAAAGCGAAGGAGTGTGGCGAAAATGGCTAAACAATCCGGCATGATTGCCTTTGCGGAACAGTATGCAAAGAGCAAAGTGGAAACCGCACAACTGCTGATGATTCAGTACATGGCTGATACGCTTCAAATGACAATCCACGAAACAGAAGGCTGGGGCTATGATCGAATTAAGCGTTTGTGTCAGAACTGGAAGAAAACCAGAGATCAATATTCACCTGCTATCAATCCGAAAGACCCAGCAGCGGACGTAATGCAGGAACACATGGACAGAGTGCTTGCCCAGATCATCAACGGTAAGCAAGAGTTGTTTTCGTTCGATCAGAGATACCCAGAATTGAAGAAAATCAAGTATGGGAACCAGTAATGGGGGTGGAAATCAGATGAAAGGAAAGCTGGATGAACAAGATTTTGAACTTATTCTTTCCTTCGCTGCCAACAACATGAACTGTACCAATACAGGAAAGGCAATGTATATGCACTATAATTCCATCAGATACCGTCTTGAATCAATCCAGCGGAAAACTGGCCTTGATCCCCGAAAATTTTATGATCTGGTTGAACTGGTAAAAATGGCAAAGTCCGACTTGAATTCGTGCAATGGGGGTGAAACGGATGGATAAGCTGAAGCCGTGTCCATTCTGCGGAGGAACAAAGCTGAAGATTGAGAAAAAATCCAAACTGGCAGGATTTAATGGACTTGATGAACGAGTTGAACAACACACTTTTTCCGTCAGGTGTAATTGCTGTTATGCGAGAGGTGGCGCAATCGGCGGGAAAGTGATTCCACACAGGAAATTATTCGAAGGAAAAGAATTGCCATATCCAGAATGGGCAAAAACTGATGATGAACTGAAAGAGCTTGCCGTTGACATTTGGAACAAAAGGGCTGGTGAAACCAATGGAAGCTGAAAAAAGCAATGCTGCAAAGGACTTTCTGAAGCAAGTCAGGCTGTGTGACATCCACATCAAGAACAAGCTGGAAGAAAAGGCACGGCTGCAAGCACTGGCCTTGAAGATTACTTCTTCCCTATCCGCCGAACACGTTTCTGGTTCTGGCAATCAGGATAAGATAGGTGATGCTGTTGCAAAGATCATTGATCTGGACAATGAAATTGACAAGTCTGTGGATGAATATGTTGAAAAGAAAAAAGAGGTCATCGCAGTTCTTGAAAAGATTCAGAATCCAGATCAGCTTGATATTCTCTATAAGCGATACATACAGTATGAATCATTTGAACAGATTTCAAGTGAAATGAGTATGTCATACAGGAATGTATGCTATGTTCATGGAAAGGCGCTTCAGACGGTAAATGAACTTCTTGAAAGGAAATAAATATGCAGCAGTATTGGGAAAAGCACAATAAAAGAAGACCATTTCCAGCCTTATATAAAGCGAAAGAATTGTATGGTGAACAAGCAATTCAATTTTTCGCTCCACGATATGAAAAGGAGTATCAATGTCCGTGGTGCGGCAGCGAAGTCAAAAGCAAAAGAAGGCGCTTTTGCTGTGATGATTGCAAACTGGAATTTGAAATCATGACTGTATGGAATCGAGGGCGTGATCCTTATTCTCTGCGTATAGAATACAGAGATAATTTCACTTGTCAAGATTGTGGGGAGTTTCACGCATATATCAATAAACATGGCATGGCAATACCGATTGATGATGGTCAGCTTGAAGTTCATCATATCAAACCTGTTTGCGTTGGTGGCGGTGATGAACCAGAGAATCTTATAACACTATGCAAAACGTGTCACAAGCAAAGGCACAAGAGTATTCAGATAAATCGCAAGCCGGGACGAAAAATCAAGGCTGTTGAAGATGGCATTGAATTTGATAGTATGATTGAAGCGGCGAAATATTACGGTAGGGCTATTCATGCAATAGAACAAGCACTTGATAAGCCGAATCTGACATCAGCAGGTCAGCACTGGGTTTCTATCTAATATTTTCAGCTTATTTCATTGTTTTGCATAGTAAAATTATGATATTGTTATACTGACATAATAAGAAAGCCTGATAGGGTACTTCCCTATTGGGCTTTTTCTATGCTTGTGTCATGAGTGTCATACAAAACAGCACTTGCACGATCCGTCATATCACATGATGGCTGCAAAAAAGTACGAATAGCGAAAGGCGGTGAATGACTTGGCATTATCAGTCAAACAGGAAAAGTTCTGCCTTGAATATGCCAAGTCAGGAAACCAAAGACAGGCATATTTGAAAGCAGGATATAAATGCAAGAATGAAGCGTCAGCAGATGCAAGTGCAAGTCAATTATTAAGAAATCCTAAGGTAAAAGAAAGACTTGCTGAATTGGCAGAAGAAATCAAGAACGCTTCCATTGCCGATGTGACAGAAATGCAGCAAGCGTTGACAAACATTATCCGTCAGCAGATGGATGAAGAAGTTATTGTTGTTGAATCTGTTGGCGATTTTATGTCTGAAGCAAGAACAATGAACAAAAAGCCTGCAATCAAAGATGTTATCAGTGCAATCAATACGCTTGGGAAAATGCAGGGCTTGTTTGTTGACAAGGTGCAGCAGGAAGTTGATATGGATTTGAACATCACTGTTGATTACGGGGATGATGACGAATGAACATCAAGGTTCAGGCAAATCCATGCTTCAAAGAGGTTGACCGAAGCCGGAAGCGATATATCGTGATGAAAGGTTCTGCTGGCTCTGGGAAGAGCGTGGACACGGCGCAGAACTACATCCTGCGACTGATGCGTGACAGGGGCAGGAACCTTGTCTGCATCCGCAAATCTGACATTACGAACCGTGACAGCACCTTTGCTGAACTGACAGGCGCTATCTACCGGATGTTCGGTGACAAGGCGGAACGGTATTGGAGAATCACACAAAGCCCACTGAAGCTGACCTGCAAAGCCAACGGCAACCAGATCATCTTCCGTGGCATGAACGATGACAAGCAGCGTGAAAAGCTGAAGTCCATCACCTTCCAGAAAGGCAAGCTGACGGATGTATGGTGTGAGGAAGCAACGGAACTGACGCAGGCTGACCTTGAAATCATTGATGACCGTCTGCGTGGTGAACTGCCGGACGGACAATTCTATCAGATCAGATTGACTTTCAATCCGGTGAATAAGAACCACTGGATCAAGAAAGTCTTTTTTGATATTCCCGATGACAATGTGCTGTGTCATCATTCCACATACCTGATGAACCGCTTCATTGATGATGCGTACAGGAAGCGTATGGAGCGGAGAAAGGTTGTTGACCCGGAAGGCTATCAGATATACGGTCTTGGGGAATGGGGCGAAATCGGCGGTCTGATTCTCCACAACTGGGAAGTCAAAGAGATTTCGCAGAATCCGGAAGACTATGACGATTTTGCAAACGGTCAGGACTTCGGCTTCAATCATGCAAACGTCATCCTTCCCGTTGGTATCAAGGACGATGACCTGTATATCACGAAGGAACTGTATGAATTCGAGAAGGACACAAATGAACTGATTCAGCTTGCGGATCGGTTAGGGATCGACCGCAGAAAACAGATGTGGTGTGATTCCGCAGAGCCGGACAGAATCAAGATGTGGCAGAAAGCCGGGTTCCGTGCCTGCGGCGTGGACAAGGGCGGTTCTGCTGGTTCTGTGAAGGCTCAGATAGACTGGCTAAAGCAGCGGAAGATATACGTCCACCCTTCCTGCGTAAATACCATCAAGGAATTGCAGCAGTGGAAATGGAAGAAGGATGAAAGAACCGGGGAATACTTGGATGAACCTGTTCCCTTTCAGGATGATGCAATGGCGGCGCTTCGCTATTCCGTGGAGGGATGGAGAAAGCGACCGAAAGCAAAGGCAGTCAAAAGGATATGGTAAAGCTATGTGTTCCCATCAGTTCATCAAAATAAATGATGTGTCAGTCTGCAAACGATGTGGGCTGACATTTTCTTTTGACGGAAAAGTTATGTTTGACAGACGTTTTGTTAATATCAACAAAACATCAAGGAAGAAACGAGGGAAAAGAAATGCCCAGAAGCGAATATGAGTTGTACCCTGATTTTCAGGCGGAAATTGATGAAATTGACCGTGTGGGAATCAGTGATGCACTTCTGAATAAAATCATCGACAAGCACGCCGCAAACAGAATGTACAACTGGAACCTGCACAAGCGGTATGAAGTGCTTGACGGTGAAGTTCCTATCTTCCAGCGGATTCCACGCTTTGACGAAGAAAACCCGGTCAACAACAAAGTAAACAATGATTTCTTCGGCGAAATCGTGGACTTTAAAACGGGCTATTTCGCCGGAAAGCCTGCTGTTTATAGCTATGCTGACACAGTGGAAAGCAAGGAAGACACGGGCGGCGAAGAAGCCAGAGACGAAGCCAGCAAGGCACTTTCTGATTTCGTGACACGGAACAATATGTATGATGTGGATATGGACATCACGAAGTTTGCTGCTATCGCCGGATATGCCGGACGGATGTTCTACCACGACACAGACGGAAATGAACGCTGTATGGCTCTTCCCTCTTATGAAACCATTGTGCTTTCGGAAACAAGCATTATGGAGCCGAAATATGGCATCCGCTACTATAAGACGCTTGGACTGGGCGGAGAAGAAATCTGGAAGGCTGAATTCGATGACGGAAAGACCATCCGCTTCTATGAGGGCTGCGCTGGTGGTCTGACGGAGAAGCCGGAAAAGGCTATTCCGAACCTGTTCGGATTCTGCGCCATTCAGGGAATTCCCAATAACTCTGAAATGCTGGGCGATGTGGAAAAGGTCATGGAACTGATTGACGCATATGACCGCACTGTGTCCGATGAAAACAATGAAATTGACAGCTTCGCAAATGCTTATATGGCGTTTGAGAATGTTGAAATGGACGATGAAGAAATCAGAAAGGGTCAGCGGACAGGCGCTTTCCAGTATTTTAGCAGCGGAAACCAGCCGGGAAGCATCCACTTTATCACGAAGGACATCAATGACGCTTTTGTGGAGCATCATCTTGAACGTCTGGAAGAGAACATTTACAGATTCAGTAAAACGCCGAACATGGCGGATGAGAATTTCAGCCAGAACGCAAGCGGCGTGGCTATGAAGTTCAAGCTGACTGGCCTTGAAGCAAAATGCGGTATGTTCCAAGCGAAGATGATTACAGCTGGCGTGTATATGTTCAAGCTGCTTGCTGGCTGCTGGGCAAAGAAGCGCATTCCATGTGATCCGCTTCAGTGCTATATCACATTCAAGCGAAACTTCCCTGTTGACCTTCAGAACGAAGCACAGGCGGTATCTGCTATCATCAGTTCCGGTATGCCGAAGCGGATTGCTTTCAGTCAGTATTCCTTTGTGGATGATGTGGAAGAGGTCATGCAGCTGATTGAAGAGGAAAAGGACGATATTCCGAACCTTTACACAGATACCAAAGAGGATCAGGAAGATGATCCGGACAAGGATGAAAAACCGCCTGAAGGCTCTGAGGATGAAGAAGATGTTGAAGAATAACGCTTCTTCACGATTGGAGGTGCGCAATGGCGAAAGATTACCAGTATTACTTTTCACAGCTTCGCCGGATTGAGGATCACAGAGAGCAGCAGGCCGAAAAGGAGATTAGGAAGCTTTACCGAAAGATTCTGAAGGAAACACGGCAGTTCATTGCCGAAGAGTATTATCAGCTTGCGGAAGACGGAAAGCTGACATTTGAAATCCTGCGGTCAAAGAGCATGGACGCACGGTTCTTGCAAGAGGTTGAACAGCGGCTTGGAGATTTGTCCATTGACGTTTCCAGAGAGATCAAGCGGACTGTTGAGGAAATGTACCAGCTATCCTATGACGGGATTAGAAACGCTGTGGAGAAAGGCAAGGACAGCAAGGAACTGCAAGCCTTCTTCCAAGGTGTTGACACTGCGACAGCGCAAACGGCATGGGCAAGCGTGGACAATACCATCATGGACGTTGCGCTGGAAAAGAACCACAAGAATATCATCTGGGACATCAAGCGTGAGGTTGCAACGGCTCTGACGGTGGGTGATCGGTTTGACACGATGGCTGACCGCATTGTCGGGAAGCTGAATGGCAATTACAAGAAAGCAATCCTGATTGCACGAACCGAAGTCGGACGTGTGCGGGAAGCCGGACATCTTGCATCCGCAAAGAATCTCAATGATGCGCTGCAAGAAGGTTCGTCCGGTATGCGGATGGTGAAAAAGTGGATGACCATGCGGGACGGCAGCGTTCGTGATACCCATTCCCGCATGAATGGCGTGGTTGTGGAAATGGATGATCCATTCATCCTTCCAAGCGGCGTAAAGACGATGGCTCCGAAGCAGAGCGGCGTTGCAGCTGAGGATTGCAACTGCCGCTGCTATGTCAGCTATCAGCTGATGGACGATGAAGAATTTTTTAAGGCAACCGGGAAGCATTTTTCTGGAAATGTATTGAAAACGGATGAAGATTCTTCTAAAATGGAAGCTGAAAAATTCGTGCCAGCAAAGACAATTAAAGAAGCTGAACAGTATGCAAAATCAAGCCTTGGCATTGAGTGTTCTTATAAGGGCGTTGATATTCAGTGCGCAAATGAAATGAATGCTGCGTTCAAGCGTGGAATTGACTACTGCCCTGCAATCAGAAACCGTTTGAAATTCGTTGGTTCCGGTCAGGAGCGCAACAAACGCTTCAAAAAGGAAATGACGGACTTCTATCTGAACGATCTGAAAACACGTTATCCCGGTCAATCCGATGCGTGGTACAGCAAATATGCAAAATCGTTTGCAAATAAGACGGTTGGGCGTATTGATGGCAATACATACGCTTTCGCAAGCGGTAGAAAGCCTTCAACGAACGATATTGTAAATAAATACAGCGGCATTGTTATAAACAATAAATGGGGAGAAAACCCGGAAGCGTTTATCAAGTCCCTTAAACGGTGCGTTGAAGTCAAATGGCATCCTGAATCGTGTGATACGATTGCTTCTGTGTTTGACCACGAAGTTGCACATCAAATCGACTATGCAACTGGAATCCGTGATAACAAAGAACTGAAAGATTTGTGGGGTTCCATGTCCAAGAGTGAAATCAAAGAAGGGCTTTCTGAATACGGCGCTTCCAGCATAGCGGAATTTATTGCTGAAGGTTACTCTGAATTTGTGAACAGCAGCAATCCCCGTAAGATTGCAAGGAAAATCGGCGAAATCATTGAAAAGGCGGTGAAACAGTCATGACGAAAGCTGAATTTGTAAAGATGGCAACAGAATACGGATATTCCAAAGAAGACATTGATGAAATGACCGCCATGATTGAACAAGCCAGAAATGATGGTGTTCCGATGGACTATGCTGTTATCGTACTGACAGAACAGCCGAAATATTAAAGCACTGTGCAATAGCATGGTGCTTTTTTCATGCGCAAATATGTTGAACTGCCGCCTGAAAGGGCGGTTTTTTCATGCAAAAATTTAAGAAAGGATTTGAATAAATGTCTGTTAAAAGTGTAAAAGCTACCATCAACGGGCAGGAATACACGCTGACGCTGAACAGCAGCACGGGCAAGTATGAAGCGACTGTTACGGCTCCCGGCAAGTCTTCCTTTACGAAGTCCGGCGGCTATTATCCGGTGTCTGTAACGGCGGAGGATGATGCTGGAAACATCACAACGGTTGATTCGTCCGATGCTACGCTGGGCGAACAGCTGCGGTTGGTTGTCAAAGAGAAGGTTGCGCCTGTCATCGCAATCACATATCCCACCGCAAGCGCTTATATCACCAGCAACAAACCTGTTATCAAATGGAAGGTCACGGACGATGATTCCGGCGTGAATTCCGGCACGATCAGCGTCAAGATTGACGGTGCTGCGGCAATCACAAGCGGTATCACGAAAACGGCTGTCACAGGCGGCTATGAATGCGAGTATACGCCTTCTTCTGCCCTTGCTGACGGTCAGCACACCGTTCTGTTCAACGCAAAGGATAATGACGGCAACGCCGCCGCTCAGAAGAGCGTTACCTTCACCGTTGATACCGTTGCACCTACTCTGACGGTTTCCAATCCTGCAAATAACAGTGTTACCAACACGGCTTCCTGCACGGTTTCCGGTAAAACCAACGATGCAACGTCCAGCCCTGTTACCGTCACTGTGAATGGCAAGTCCGTCACGGTCGGTGCAAATGGCGCATTCAGCACTACCATCACGCTGAATGAGGGTGACAACACCATCACTGTTGTTGCTACGGATGCCGCTGGAAAATCTACCACTGTTACAAGAACTGTCACGCTGGATACCGGAGCGCCTGAGTTCGTATCCGTCACGATCACGCCTAACCCTGTGGACGCTGGAAATACCTATGTGATTTCCGTGTCCGTTAATGATGACTGATGGTAACAAGAGTATGGGGGAAGGCCGATTCTTTTGAATTGGTCTTCTCCCCTTCCGGTGATTCATGGCGTTCGTGGGAAGCAAAGGTTCCGGCAGACTTGGAAGACGGGCAGTACATCGTTGAACTGTACTGTGAAGACGATGGCGGGAACATGGCGTTCTGGACTGGCATTCTGTACCTGAACAACAGTGCAAACGTCAAGGTTCGCATTGTTGCGGACAAAATCAAAGTGTGGCTTGAAGCGGACATGGAAGCAAAACTGCAAGATGACTGGAATGTGTGGCTTGAAGAGGAACGGATCAAGCTGAACGTTACCTGCATGGAGTATGTGGGCAGGGGGTGATTGCTATTTTACAGCGTGATTTTATTCTGGGCGAAAAGAAGTACATTAAGTTCAGGGCTACGTCCTGCGACAATCTGCCTGTGGTCATCACCGGAGCAAAGTATGAACTGTATGCGGATGATGTCACATTCGACAAAGGAAGCTGCATCGTGGACGGAAATGAATTTATGGCGCTGATTGAGCCTGCCGCAGTCGGAGATTATACGCTGGAAGTGGAATACACGGTAGCCCCTGAAACACGAAAGGTCAGGGTGGCTATTCATGTCACTTAATCTGAAAGCGGCAGCACTGACACCCAGCACGGTCTATACTGGCGGACAGTTCATCATCAGCATCGAAGTCTATGACGATGCGTTTGAGTTTGACCAGTATCATACCGAATACAACGAACATCAAGGCTTTGCCGACATCAATCAGACGATGGGCGGCAAAATGCAATAGGAATATTCAACTTATGCAATTGAAGAATAACGGTATCAGCGAAAGGAGAACATTCATGAAGTTCACAGAAGCATTCAAGGCTATGAAAAGTGGGGCAAAGGTCAAGCTTCCGTCTTGGGGCGGATATTGGTACTGGGACGATGAAAAGCAGACTATCATGATGCACTGCAAGGATGGGACTGTTCTTGACATCCGTGAAACTCAGGTTGTTGAGTACACAACCATGAACATCTGTTCCGATGAATGGGTAATTGCTGACGAAAACAACTGCCCTCAGCTTGGCGGTGAAGCTGCATTTTCTTTCGGTGAAGCAATTAAGTACATCAAGCGTGGAATGAAGGTGAAGCGCAAAGGATGGAACGGAAAGAACCAGCACATTGAACTTGCTACCAGAATCAGCTACATGACCGCAAGCGATGAATTTGTGAACGTTGAGCATGACGCAATCGGGAACAAGGCTATTGCATTTTGCGGCACATCCGGCGTTCAGATGGGCTGGCTGGCTTCTCAGGCTGATATGCTGGCTGATGACTGGGTGTTTGCCGAATAATGAACGGTATTCCAGTGGGCTGCAAGGCTTCTATTCGGCGGTGTGTGCGCCGTGGAGCGGCTTTGCGGAACTCAGAATATAAATCTGTGGGCTATGGCGGAAAGGCCGTAGAACTCAAATATGGAGGTTTTATCAATGACAATCGAGGAACTGAAGAAGCTGCTGGAAGACGGCAAGATCACGAAGGAGCAGTTCAAGACCATGGCGCTTGCGATTGACCCGGACTTCAAGGAGGATGATCCCAATCCTGACCCTGATAAGGGCAAGGACAAGAAGCCGGACATCGAAAAGCTGATTCAGCAGGCCGTTGACCGGGCAACAAACAAGCTGGGCAACGATAACAAGCGCCTGCGGGAAGAACTGGACACCATCAAGAAGGAAAAGCTGACTGCGGAAGAACGGGCTGAACTGGAACGGAAGCAGGAGCGGGAACAGTTTGAACAGGAACGGGCTGAATTCCAGAAGGAGAAGAACAAGCTCTACGCTGTCAAAGCAATCAAGGCTGCTGGACTGGACGATGGAAGTGACAAGGCACTGGAACTTGTGAACTTTGTTATGGGTTCGGACGAAAAGGAAATTGATTCCCGTGTGAAAGCCTTCGGTGATCTGGTGAAAAAGTTTGTCGCATCGGAAGTTGATAAGACCTTCAAGGAAGCCGGACGCAATCCGGGCAAAGGCAGTTCCGGAAGCGATGAAAAGAACCCTTACACCAAAGAGCATTTCAACCTGACGGAGCAAATGAAGCTGGAAGCCACTGACCCGGAAAAGGCAAAACGGCTTCAGGCGGCGGCGCTTGCCGCAAAATAAGAACAAAGACACCTGAAAGGGTGTCTATTTTTATGCGAAAATGGAGGTTTTAACAAATGGCTGATTACACTACTTACAGCAATATGCAGATTGTACCGTCCAAGTTTACGGCCTACACTCTGGATCGTACCACTGCCCTGTCCGCTCTGGTTCGCAGCGGCATTGCAACCGCAGACGGCGTTGTGGCACAGCTTATCAACGGCACTCCGCAGGGCGGACGCTTCATCACCATGCCGCATTTCGATGCGCTGGAAGGCGATGACGATGTGTTCTCCGAGAGCGATGCAAGCGTGAGCAAGATTACCACTGGTTCCTGCAACGCTACCCTGCTGATGCGTCAGAAGGCGTGGGGCGCAACCGACCTTTCCCGTGTGCTGGGCGGCTCTGATCCCATGGCGGCTATTGGCAATCTGGTGGCTGACTGGTGGCTTGAAAAGGAGCAGGCAATTTACCTGTCCATCCTGAAGGGCATCCTTGATCCCACCAGCGGTGCGCTGAAGAACCATGTGAATGACATTTCTTCCGGCTCCGGCGATGCTGCCAAGATTTCTGTGGGTGCGGCTCTGGATACCAAGCAGGCCCTTGGCGATCACGCTTCTTCTCTGGGCATGGTGTTTATGCACAGTGCTGTTTACACCGCTCTTCAGAAGAATCAGGACATCGCAACTGAGTATGACGCAACGCTTCAGATTCAGATTCAGACCTATCTGGGTTATCGTGTGGTGGTGGATGACGATATGCCTTATATCGCCTATACCGAAGCACAGTCTTCCGCTTCCGGCGCTATTGCAGTCACTACCGCCAATATCGGTGAGATTCAGCCCCATTGCAAGGCTACTCTGACCGCTGGCACGTCCTATGTGACGAAGGATGCTTCCATCACCTACACCACCTATTTCCTTGGCTCCGGCGCTCTGATCCGTCAGGACGGCACTCCCGCTGGCTTTATCAGCACCGAAACTGACCGTGACAAGCTGGGTGCGAAGGATTACCTGATTAACCGCCGCTGCATGGTGATTCATCCCCGTGGTCTGAGCTGGAACGTGAATGCTTCCTATCCTGAAGGCATTTACTATCCGACCAACGCCATGCTTGCCACTCCCGGCAACTGGTCTTTGATTACCAACCACAAGAAGGTTCCCGTTGCCGCTCTGGTTCACAAGATTTGACCATTTTCGTGACATCACGAAAATGATAGAAAGGAGGGCAAGAAATGTCCGCTACATTCTGGAATATGCGGAGACGGGCGGCGGCACAGAAAGCACAGCAGGAACAGGCCGCTGAAAAGCCTGTGGAAGCAACTGAGGAACAGGCCGCTGAAAAGCCTGTGGAAAAGCCGAAGAGGGGCAGGGTGAAGAAGGATGACGTATAACCTGACGGGGCTTCCTGTGAACACCAGTGACAGTGAAACCCTGATGATGGTTGATGCCGCTCTTTCTTGGATCAAGGAGAACACTACCCTTGAAATTGACCCAGAACAGGAATTGCCCTCTAATGTGAAGCTGTTCACCGTCAAGTTCTGCGACCTGATGAGCCAGACTTCCGGCGTTGCAAGTGAAAGCCTTGGAGGAATGAGCCAGTCCTTTACCACTGGTGGGACTGGCTTCTTTCTGGCTGATTTGGCATCGCAGTTGTTTGGCTCTGCCTACAAGGGCAGAAACCGCTTTGTGGCGGCGAAAAGCAGGTGGAAGTGATGGGCTTCCAAACGAAGACCAAAGTTGACCTGACAAAGCAGATGGAACAGGCAGCAAAGAGCCTTGACGGAATCAGCGTGGAGGTTGGCGTTATCAAGGGAGAACATCAATGGTTGGCTGGTATTCATGAGTATGGATGCACCATCCCTGTTACGCCGAAAATGAGGGCGTACCTGCACAGGATCGGCGTACACCTGAAGAAAAGCACCACGCAGATTGTGATACCGGAACGCTCTTTCCTGCGAACGGGATATGACGTAAACCGGGAAGATGCGCTGCGTAAGGCGGAACGGCTGCTGCCGGACGTTCTGGACGGGAAGCTGTCAGCGGAACAATACTTTGAAACAGTGGGAACGCAGGTGCGGGACTACATCAAAGATTATGCCGTTGAACTGAGCGAACCGCCGAAGAAGGACTGGCCTACCCGTGACCCGGCAAAAACCAATCCGCTTGTCATATCCGGTGATATGATAAACGGCATTGAATATGAGGTGAAAAGATGAAACTGTATAACTTCACACGGCTGATCCGCAAATACAGCGTCACTTTTTGCCTGCACCGGACGCAGGGCGGATATGTTGCCGGAAAATGGGAAGAAGGCGGCGAAGCCGTGAAGGAAATGTGCGGCGCTATCGTGCCGATGTCTGAGCGTAAAATCTACGATTCAGGCGGAACATACACCACACAAGACCGGGAACTGTACCTGACAGAGCCGCTCCACGGCGATTTGAGCGAATATCAGGTGATATACAAAGGAAACACCTACACCGTGGAGGAACAGCGGGATTTTGAGGATTACGCAGACGTGGCGGTATACACGCTGAAGTATGTAAGCAAGGCGGTGAACGAACATGATTGATTATCGAAAGAATGAAATCGTGATCGTGGAAAAACTGAAAGCTTATCTCAGCACGGATGTCCGTCCATGTGAGGTGATCCGGCAGAACCAGACGGTGAAAGTTCCCCCCTATCCGTATGTTTCATACACGGTGACTTCTCCCCTGTCCGCTATGGCTGGAACGTATTCCGAAGCGAAGGACGGAACGCTGTATCGAAACATCATGCAGACATGGAGCTTCACGGCGCAGTCTGACGATCAGGAAGAAGCGATGACCGTTGCCATGAAGATATATGACTTCTTCACGGCAAAGGGGCTGACGGCTCTTGCAGACAACGGCATTGCTGTCCGGCGTGTGCGGGATGTGACCACACGGGACAATCTGCTGTCCATCCAATACGAATATCGAAACGGGCTGGACGTGACGTTCGGCCTATTGTATGAGATTGCTCCCGATAAACACTCGGAAGTGATTGAATCCAACACATTTAAGGAGGAATAAACTGTGGCAAATGATGTGAAAGTTGTCATTGAACTGAAGAAAGCCGCTCCAAGGGCCGGCTTCGGCTACCCGCTGATTTTTGCGGGAAAGCAGCAGGCTGCTGTTGCTTACAAGGAAGTTGGCTCCATTGAGGAAGTCAAGACCGCTGGCTTTGCTGAAACCACGCCTGTTTACAAGGCGGCACAGCTGCTGTTCATGCAGAATGATGCTCCCGCCAAGATTGCCGTATGCAGCAGCACGGACACGACTGTTGCGGCTCTGCCCGGTATTCTTGGCGAAGGCTGGCGGCAGCTGATTGTTGTCAGCCTTGGAACGGAAGGCGAAAGCAAGGTGGACGCTATTTCCGACTATATTGAAGGCTGCGGCAAGCCTGCCATGTTCTTTACCCATGTGAACCCGGCTGACGATGCAACGGAGATCACCGCCATGGAAGGCAATGACAGAACCGTTGCAATCGCCTATGAATCTTCTGACACCGCCTGCCCTGAAGCGGCTCTGGTTGGCGCTACCGCTGGCTTGGACGTGGGCAGCTTCACCTATAAGAACATCATTCTGAAGGGTGTGACCGCACAGGGCTACACGGACAGCGAGGTGGAAACCCAGCACGGCAAGGGCGTTATCACCATTCTGAAGAAGGCTGGTTCCATCGTAACTTCCGAGGGAATCACGCTGTCCAAGGAATACGCTGACATTGTGGATTCCAAGGACTATATCATTCAGCAGATCGAGTATCAGTGCCAGTATCTTCTGAACCGTATGCCGAAGCTGCCTTATGACAACCGGGGCATTGCTTCTCTGGAAGGCGTTGTGGTATCCGTGCTGATGGATGCCGCCAACAACGGCATGATTGCTGTCACCGATGATGGCGATTACGATTACAGCGTGGACTTCGGCGGACGCTCCGAATGTGCCGCTTCCGACATTTCCACACGGCACTATGCGGAAGGCCAGTTTGAATTTGCCCTTGCCGGAGCCATTCACACGGCGAAGATCAAGGGTTCTATCATTGCGTAAGGGAGGAACGTTGAATGTATACCTATAATCCCAAAGATACCACCGTCACCATTGACGGCGTGTTCCTGACTGGCATGGGAGAAGACATGATCGAATTTGAATTCGATGAGGAACGCTTCTCTGCTGCCGTGGGCGCACAGGGCGATGTGGTGGTGAATGAAACCAACAACAAACTTGCTACCATGACCGTGACCATTCAGGCATCTTCTCCCCAGTACAAGATGTGTCTGGACTATGCCAAGAAGGGCACGATCTTCCCCGTATGGGGCGTAAACAAGTCCATCGGTGAGCGGTTCGGCGGCACGAAGGCCAGATTCAAGAACCCCGCTTCCCCCAACTACGGTACGGAGCTGGAAGACCGGGAATTTGAAATTCAGGTGTTTGACGGCTGTCACGAAAGCTGCTGACAAATCAAAAATGGGGGGCGGTTTTTGACCGCTCCCCTTCTCATTACATAGGAGGATGACATCATGGCAAACAAAAAGTTTTACACAGTGGAAAAAGAAATCAACGGCAAGAAATATGTCGCACAGTTCAACGGCATTTCCGCCGCTATTGAAGCGGTTGACAACAGCTATATTGACGGCAGCAGCAACGTCAGCATGACGAAGCTTTCCAAGTACATTCTTGATAACGTCATCGTGGAGCCGAAGGGTTTGACCGCTGATGACTTTGACACCATGGATGAATTCAGCGATGTGATCTCTTGGGCAAGAGAAGTGATGCAGGGAGACTTTCGAGACAAGGCGAACGAAGCAAAGTCTAAATAAACGAGTAAGAGAAAACTGGGCGTGTTGGCGCTTGATCCTGTCGGACTGTCATTTTGATTACAACACCGTGTTTTTTCAGATGACACCGCAGCAGATTGAGGAAGCGAACATTGCCCTTGACATTTATCAAGAGGAACTGCAAAAGGCTATGAAAAAGAAGTAAGGGGGTGAGCATTTGGCTGAAAGAAACGTCATCCGGCAGGATGTCATTCAAATCAAATGGGATGTGCAGGATTCCCCCCTGAAAAAGCTGACGAAGGAGTCCAACGCTTTCCAGTCTTCTGTCGGTAAGGCCGTTGGCGGGGCGGAAAGCAAGTTCGGCAGTCTTGCAAAAAAGGTGCAGACCACGCAGAAGCAGTTGAACAAGCTGAAGCTGTCTGACAGGCTGCAATCCGACATTGAACGGGCTGACAATGCGCTGAACAAGGTGAAGAACACCGTCCGTGCGGCTGCTGCGCAAATCACAAAAATGCGGTTGCAGGCCACGCTTGCGGTGGGTGCGCTTCAGGCAATGGCAAAGCAGAATTTCCTTGCGCTGAAGAACAGTCTTTCGGCAGTCTGGACAGCAATCAAGAATATTGTCCCCAACGCAAAGGCTTTCGTGACTTCGCTGAAGGACGCTGCCAAGCAGAAAATTACAAACACGGTCAATGAAATGAACCGGATCAAGAACGTTCTGACGGAAGGCCAGACGGGGGCGAAGGGATTTGCTACCGCTCTGAAAAACGTGGGCAAGATCAGCCTTGGAAAAGCAGTCAAGGGGATCACGAACGTCAAGAACGGCTTCGCCAATGCGAAAAGCACGGTGAAGGGCTTTGTGGCAAACATCAAGGGCGGTGTTCAGAATGGCTTTCAGGCGGCTGCAAACAAGGGCAGGCAGCTTGTTCAGACCATCAAGAGCATTGATAAAGCAAGCCTGAGTAAGATCACGGACAGCATTACAAAGCTGGGTTCCAAAATTGGGAAGGGGCTTGTGTCCGCCGCCAAGAAAGCCGTTTCCGCAATCAAGAAAATCGGCATGGCGGCTGGCGCTGGCTTTGCCGCTCTTGCAACGGCATCCGTGAAAGGCTACGGCGATTACGAACAGCTTGTGGGCGGCGTGGAAACGCTGTTCAAGGATTCTTCCAATACGGTTGTCAAGTATGCAAATGACGCATACAAGACTGCCGGACTATCCGCAAATGACTACATGGAAACCATTACGGGCTTTTCAGCAAGCTTGCTGCAAGGTCTGGGCGGTGACACGAAGAAAGCTGCGGAAATCGGAAACCGGGCTGTGATTGATATGTCCGACAACGCAAACAAGATGGGTACTGACATGGCATCTATCCAGAATGCGTATCAGGGCTTTGCAAAACAGAACTACACGATGCTGGACAACCTGAAGCTTGGCTACGGCGGCACGAAGGAGGAAATGCAGCGGCTCATCAAGGATGCGTCCAAGATGAAGGAAGCGCAGAAAGAACTTGGCGTGTCGGTTGACGCAAGCAGTATGTCCTTCGACAACATCATCAACGCAATCAGCGTTGTGCAGAAGAAGCTTGACATTGCCGGAACCACATCCAAGGAAGCAAGCACCACCATTCAGGGCAGTATCAATTCCATGAAATCCGCATGGTCAAACTTCCTGACTGGTATGGCTGATCCGAATCAGAACTTCGGTCAGCTTACAGACAATCTTGTGAACAGCATCGTCACGGTTGCACAAAACCTGATCCCCCGTATCAAGGCCACGCTGCCACGGCTGGCGCATGGTGTGGGACAACTCATTTCGCAGTTGTTCACACTGGCTGCACAGAACGTGGACGCACTGGGGCCGCTGGCTCCCATTGCACGGCAGATCATCGGCGCAATCACGGCGCTGAAGGCGAAGTTCCAAGCCCTTGCAGCGGATAAGGAAAAAATGGCGGCTATCCGCAACATCTTCAACGGCATCAAAACGGCTGTTTCCTATGCGGCGGCGTTCGTTGCAAAGCTGGTTGGCAATGTCATTGACTTCTGCACACAAGCGCCTGTGCTGAACACCATCAAGGCAATCGTCAGCGGCGTGTCCAAGGCGTTCAAGTTCCTTGGCGATCACATCAGTGCTGTGAGCAATATCCTTGTGTTTGTCATCGGCTTTCTTGGAAGTCTGGCAGCAATCATCAAGGTTGTTACCGTTGCTATGAAGGTGTGGAGCGCAATCCAGTTGGTTGTCAACTCCGGTCTGCTGGCCTGTCCTATTACATGGATCGTGCTTGCCATTGCGGCGCTGATTGCCATTATCGTTGTTCTTGTGAAGAACTGGGACAAGGTGAAAGCGGCAGCGGTCAACTGCTGGAACAAGGTCAAGGAAACATGGTCTGGTGTCAAAGGCTGGTTCAGCAGTAAAGTGATTCAGCCTGTCAAGAAGTTCTTTGCTGACTTGTGGGAAAAGGTTCCCGCTCCCGTGAAGGACGTTATCAGCAAGATTACCAGCGGCTTCAAGAAAGCGTATGACGGCGTTACCGATTGTTGGAGCGGCATCAGCGGATTCTTCTCCGATTTGTGGAAGGGCGTTGTGAAGACCGTTGCAAAGCCTGTGAACAAGCTGATTGACGGTGCTAACTGGGTGCTGGACAAGGTTGGTTCCAAGAAACAGTTTGACCCGTGGAAGCCCTATGCGAAAGGCACTGGCGGTCATCCGGGCGGCAACGCCGTTGTTAATGATGGGCGTGGCGCTGAACTGGTGCAAATGCCGAACGGCCTGACGTTCATCCCACAGGGGCGGAATGTGGGTATCCCCAACGCTCCAAAGGGTATGAAAGTGCTGGACGCACAGCGGACGGCACAGCTTATGGGCAAGCCTTCCCCCACTTTCCATTACAAGGAAGGTTCCGGTGGCTGGATCAGCGACATCTTTGATTTCTTCGACAACGCCAAGGGGCTTGTGGGAAAGGTCATCGACAAGTTCATCAGCTACAAGGGTATGGGCAGCTATGCGCTGTCTGTCGGCAAGGCGGTTGTCGGAAAAGCGAAAACCGCTATGGTGGATTGGGTCAAGGGCTTGTTTGACAAGTTCGGCGGAAAGTCTATCGAAGGCTATGAGCCGTCCAAGGGCGTTGAACAGTGGCGGTCTACCGTTGCCAATGCGCTGAAAATGGAAGGGCTGAGTTCTGCCGACAACATTAAGCGGACGCTGTTCCAGATGCAGACGGAAAGCGGCGGCAATCCCAGAGCAATCAACCGATGGGACAGCAACGCCAAAAAAGGAACACCGTCAAAAGGCTTGATGCAGGTGATTGATCCCACTTTCCGGTCTTATGCACGAAAGGGATATAACAAGAACATCTATGATCCAATGAGCAATATTCTTGCTTCCGTCCGGTATGCAAAATCCCGGTACGGTTCCCTTGCGAAAGCCTACCGGGGCGTTGGCTATGCTGGCGGCGTGGGAACCATTCAGCTTCCGGCCTACTCCCCTGCCGCAAGCGTTCCGGCTTCCAGTTCTTCCACCACCAGCAACAACTATGCGCCTTCCTTCACGCTGAACATGAGCGGCACGGTGGACAGAACCACAGAACGGACGATCAAGAAATGGGTGCAGGAAGCGTTGGAAGATATGTTCGACAGTATGAGCCGGACGAATCCACGGCTGACGGAGGTGTAAGCAATGGCAACTTTGAACGGATTATACGTCTTCGTTGCGGATGAAGAAATGTCCTTCGGCGTGGATGTTGCGGAACATACCGTGGAAAGCGGTATTGAAATCAGTGACCATGTAAAGCGGAAAGCCGTTACACTGTCCATTTCCGGGGAAATTGTCGGAAAGAACGCTGCCAGTGTGCGGTCGAAGATTCGACAGATGCACCAGAGCGGCGTTCTTTGCAATTACTCTGGGCGGACGGTGATGAGCAACTGTCTGATTACAGAGTTTTCCACCAGTCATCCGAATACGGTGTGGGGCGGCTGCGAATTCTCCATGACATTGAAGGAGGTTCGCACCGCTTCCACATCTTACAAGAAGACAAAGAAAGACACCAAAAAATCAGGCACACAGCAGGTCAAGAAAAACAGCAAGACCGAATATGTGTATCACACTGTCAAGAAGGGTGATTGCATCTGGAATCTGGTTGCCGCTTCCAAGGCTCCGTATAAAAAGTACGGAATGAGCTGCAATGAAGTGATGAAGCTGAACCCTTCCGCTTTCAGCCGAAAAGGTGATTTCAGAACGTTGCAAATTGGAAAAAAGATCATCGTCGGAAAGAGGTGACGGGCCTTGCGGGATGTAATTGAGATCAACAAAGAACTGGTTCCCTACCAGTTTAATATTCTGCTGGCTGACGAATGGTTTGAACTGTATATCGGCTACAACAAAACAGCCGACCTGTTCACGGTGACGCTTTACAAGGACGATGTTCTGATTGCTTCCGAGCCGCTGATTCTTGGCGAACCGTTGTTTCATGACATCTATCAGCCGGGGCGCTTCCCTGCTGTCACACTGGTTCCTTATGGGCCGACAGAAACAGCCGTCACCTTTGACAATCTGGGTGAAACCGTATTTCTGACAGTGGATGATGAAGGTGATGACGATGGATAAGGTTTCTGAAGTCATCTTTGACAAGAGCAGCAGTGAAAGAATTTCTTCCATGGTCAAGGCAATGCAGGGCTGGGAAACCAGCCTTGCAGATTCCATGGACAAGCCCAGCGGTCAGTTTGGGCGGGTTGTGAAGATCGAGACAAACGGCCTGACCATGACCAATGACCTTGATTTGGAATTCGATGTGCCGTTTGACGATGACACGGAAGCCAATGAAGCAGAAATCCGTGTCTACAACCTGACGAAAAAGACTATCGGCCTTCTGAAAGTCAACGCTGAAATCAGCATCACGGCAGGCTACGGAAAGGACACAGGCGTGATCTTCGCCGGGGTCATCGCTTCCGTGGTGACACGGTGGAGCGGTCAGGATAAATTGACCACCATCAAGGCCATTGACGATGTGAAGCTGAAGGAACGGGATATCAAGAGCATTTCTTTCAAGGCAGGCGTAAAGGCGAGCTACATTCTGAAAACACTGGTCAGCAAGCTGAACCTGCCGATTGCGGTGTTCAAGGTGAAGCGGGATCACACCTACACGGAAGCTGTCACGGTTTCCGGTGGGTTGATGGACGGCATCAAGCAGTATGCGGAAGTGTGCGGCGTGTCCGCCTACATCAACAAACGGAAGGTATACGTCAGGCATCTTTCTGACGGTGACGATCTTGGCTTTTCCGTGAATGTGGACACGGGACTGATTGACAGCCCGGAAGAATTCACAGAGGAAGTCAGCAATGAGGATTACACCGACACCATCAAGGGCGTGACCTTCAAGATGCTGCTGGAACACCGGATCACCACAGCAAGCATCATCACACTGAAAAGCCGTGATTTCAGCGGAAAGTACCGGGTGCGGGACGGAAAGCACGTCTGCACGGATTCGGACTTTTACACAGAGATCACGGCGATTGAATAAGGAGGTGGAGCGCATGGGAATGGGCAGCACCATGAATGACATGATGGAAGAAAAGCTGCTGAATCTCCACACGGCGTTCATCGCCAAGGTCATCAGCGTGGAGAACGAAAGCCTTTGTTCCGTGCAACCGCTGGACAAAATCAAGGCATACGGAAAGCCCGCACAGCAGCAGGCCATTATCACGAAGGTTCCCGTCCTTCACCATGTCCGGCACTTTTCCCTTGTGAAGCAAACACTGTCCGTCAAGGTCAACGATTCCTATTCAGGCGGCGGCTCCGGCACGATCAATCCGGCAACACATCCCACAGAAAGCAACGTGGGACACCTGAAAGTCTCCCCTATCCGGGCGGGTGATCTGGTGCTTTGCGTATGCGCTGAACGTGATCTTTCATCCTCTGTCAAGGGAATTTCCACCACGCCGCCTGTTGGACACCACGCCATTAAGGACGCTGTTGTGGTGGGCTTATTTGGGGGGTGGTAATGTGAAAAGCTTCAGCACAAACGATGACGGCGATGTGGTCGTGAACGGCAGCATTGAAATGGTCACGGACAACGAACTGCTGCGGCAGAAGATTCAGCGTGTCCTTGGAACCAACAAAGGCGAATGGAGTTATGACACGGAGGAAGGCATTGATTTTTCCGTGGTGCTTCGGAAGAACCCCAATGAGGATGAAATCAGGGCAACCATTGAAGAAGCATTGATGCGGATCGATGAAACGTTTGTCATTACTTCCTTCGGCCTGACAATGGACGGGAGGAAAGCAACAGTCAGCTTTGAAGCCGTGAACGCTGACGGCGTAAAAGTGATGGAGGGATACACCTATGGTTAATGAGCAGGGCTATTACAGACCCACATACGATGAACTGCTGGCAGGACGCATTGCACAGGCACAGGAGCTGTTCGGTGAGGACATCGACACATCCAACGCTTCCCCGCTGGGCAAATTCATCCGGCTTTCTGTGCAGGATTTGGCGGACGCTTATGAAGCGCAGGAAATCATCTATTACAGCCGCTTCCCCCACACGGCAACCGGGCAGAACCTTGACAGGTTGATGCCCTTTGCAGGCATTACACGGAATCCGGCAACCAGAGCGGAACACACCATCAAATTCACAGGAACGGCAAACCATGTGGTTCCTGTTGGCTTTCTGGTGGGAACCACGGGGGATGAGGAATTCTATCTTGTGAATGAAGTCACGCTGAATGACAGCGGCGTTGGTTCCGGCACAGTGCAATGTACGGAACTTGGAACCATCGGCAATGTAAAGCTTGGATCCATTACAGAAATCGTGAACCCGGATGTGGATGTTTCCACCATTGAACACACGGACATTGTGACGGTGGCGGAAGATGAAGAATCGGACGCTGACCTTCGAGCAAGGTTTGACATTGCCATTGAAGGTTCCGGCTCAGGCACGGCATCCGCTATCCGTGGAGCGGTCATGCGGATCAACGGCGTGAGAAGCTGCCTGATCGTGGAGAACAAGAACGCAACGGCAGACGCAGACGGAAGACCGCCCAACAGCTTTGAGGTTTACGTTTATGCACCGTCCACGCTGAATCAGCAGATTGGGGAAGCTATTTTCTCCAAAAAGCCCCTTGGCATCCAAAGCCATGGAACAACCAGCGTGACTGTTGAGGATGTTTCCGGTCATGAGCAGACGGTCTATTTCTCCCACGTCAGCGAAGTCACGGTTTCCATCAAGGTTGCCGTGAAGAAGGACACACACTTTGAGTTGAACGGCGTGGAGCAGATCAAGAACGCTCTGCTGGAATACGTCAACAGCCTGAAGAACGGTGAAGATGTGATCTATGCAAACCTGTACAAATACATCTTCCAAGTATCCGGCGTGAAGGATGTCACTTCCCTGACGCTTTCCACAAACGGCACGACATTCACGGCGGCGAACATCAGCATCAGTTCTGACAAGGTGGCATCTTTGAGCGCAAACAATATCACAGTCGAGGTGAGCGCCTATGCGGATAGCTGATTACGTCGAAGCCCTGCCTGATTCGTATAAGAAAACCGCAGCAAGCAACAACTACAAGCTGCTGTATCTGGAATGGCTGCTGATGTCCGGTTTCTGGGCAGATATTCAGGCCATACAGGACACGGCGGACATTGCTAAAGCAACCGGGAAAACGCTTGATCTGTATGGCAGCATCTACAATCAGGCACGGGGCAGCATGACGGATGAGCAATACAGGGTCATCATCATGCAAAAGGTGGCACGGTATTGGGCAGGCGGTGACTACAACAGCACCGTGAAGGCCCTTGCCGGGGCGCTTGGTGTTTCCCCGTCCGAATTCGTTCTGACGGAAAAGGACAATCCAAGGCAGATTGAAGTATCAAGACTGCCGTTCAGCATCCTGAATGAAATTGGAATTACTTCCAAACAGATTTTTCAGATCATTGAAGCGATGCTTCCCGTTGGCATCCCGCTTGCACCGCTGACGCTGGACGGAACCTTTGAGTTTTCTGCTTCTGCGGATGAACAGAGCGACACAGCCGGATTCGGAGACATTGAACAGACGGTCGGCGGATATTTTGGCGCATTGGAAACCGGGAACATTGATATTCCGACATAAGGAGGATGAAAAGCATGAAATTTGAAAAGACACCGCCCACATGGAATGCAGAGGGTTCGGAGCCGCCTTCTTCGCTGAAAACCAGCGGATTTCAGGCGGGTTACAAGCCGCCTGCTGCTTATTTCAACTGGTTCTGGAATAAGGTGAGCGCCTGCCTGACGGAACTGCAAACGAAGCTGTCCAACGTGGACAACACGAAGGATGTAGACAAGTCCGTAAAGTATGCAAGCACTTCCGGCAGTGCAAACAAGACAAAGGGCAGCATGGTTGTCCGCCTGAACGGCGGAAGCACAGAAGGAACCGATTTGTTCACCTTTAATGGTTCCACGGGAAAGAGCGTGAACATCACACCTGCTAAAATCGGAGCGGCTTCCGAAAGCAAATTGCCGTTCTGGGCAACCTACGGCACAACCACAAATGCAGAGATCGAAGCGGCGTATCAGGCCGGAAATCAAGTATTGGTTAAGACCACTGACGGCTATGTTGGTGAACTGTTCGCAAGACTTTCAAGCGGCAAGGCACACTTCTTCTGCGCTGGCGTAAAAATTTACCGCTGCTTCAACGGAAACTGGACTGACCTTTCGGACAGCTACGGTTTTACGCCTACCGTTCACGCATCCACGCACAAGAAGGGCGGTTCTGACCCAATCAAGCCGGAGGACATCGGAGCCGCTGCGGCTTCCAACGGAACCGTTCTCAGCCAAAACGCCGACTATGCTGAAGTTGGTCAGTGGGCAGACGGCAATCCGAACAATGAAAACCGCATCGGCTATTTCGTTGCCATTGATGACACACAGGCCGGAACCACGATCATCAAGGCAACATCCACAAAAGATGTACGTGGCGTGGTAGTAACCGCTCCCGCTTTCTCCGGTAACGGTTCGGCTGACAAATTCGACAGCAACGGAAATCTGCTGAAGCAGTATGCCTATGTCGCTGTGATGGGTCTGGTTTCCGTCATCGACAACGGAACCTGTACCATCAACGAACGCTGTATGCCCAATGACAGCGGCACAGCAGTTCCCAGCAGCAACAATCTGGGATATCAGGTGATCGACCGCATTGACGATACACACATCCTGATTGCCGTGGAGCCGGGGGCGGATATGATCCAGCGCATCCGGACGGACGTTGCGGGATTGCAGAACGATGTTGCAAACAGAGTGCGTTATGACGTAGCCCAGAGCCTGACGGACGCACAGAAAACCCAGGCGAGGGGGAATATCAACGCCGCCCCCGGTGGGTTTGGGCTGGGACAAGCAAATATGAAAGCACTTGAAGATTGCAACAATGCTATTCTTTCCGGGTGGTATGCAACTGATTCTCCAACCTTGAATACTCCGGGCGAAGATGGCGAGTCAGGCGTTTTGTTGGTGAACCGCCGCATCGATAAGCGCATATATCAGGAATTTCATGCAATCAATGGGAATGAATACAGCCGCTGGTCTGCCGCAAGAATATCGTATGGCGATGATTCTACCGGTTTACAATGGGGGCCTTGGGAATACCTCAATCCCTTCATGCAGACGGGCGTAGAGTACCGCACCACGGAGCGGTTCTGGGAAAGACCGGTATATTATAAAATCGTTGATTGTGGAAAGATCGCGGACAATAAACAAGTGGAGCACGGAATTGTGAATATGCGGGATTGCATATCTTTCCAAGGATTGCGTGGCGGTATGCAAATGCCCAGCATTTTCAACAATAATTTGTCGGATCCATGGAGCTGCTACGTTGCTGATGTTAGTCGTACAAAAATCACACTTGCGTGCGGCACAAGCGCAGCAGGTGGCAACTGCCATGTAATGCTCAAATACACCAAGACCACGGACTAAGGAGGAAGCACCATGAAAGTTATCAAATATCAGCTTTGCACCGAGGCCAATCACGGCACGGAGGATAAGCCAAATATTGAACAGGTTTTCTCCGCTGTCATTCTGGGGTGGTCTGCCGCAAATGAGGCTATTGCCAAAACGGAAGCCTACAATGGCGAGTACACCATTGAGGATGATGGTGAGCCGGAGCCTGCACCCACCCAGATTGACCGCATCGAGGCCCAAGTGGCATACACAGCCATGATGACTGAAACGCTGCTGGAAAGCGAGGGTTAATCCATGAAAGAGAAAATCGCAAAGTGGTACAGACAGGGGCTATGGACAAAGGCCATGGTCAAGAACGCTGTGAAGAAAAGCGTGTTGACCGCTGGGGATTACACGGAAATTGTAGGAGAAGCGTATGAATAACACTTGCATCTGCTGTGGGGCTATCATTCCGGAGGGGCGGCAGGTTTGCCCCATCTGCGAGCGGCAGTGGCCCCGGTTTTAACTGCACGAAAACAAGTCGGAAGTGACCCGGTAAAGGCCCAGTGTTTTTGCCGGGTCATTTTCAATCGTACCTATCAATATTGCGGGAACATAACGGAAAGGAATGACATTATGGAAAAGTACATCAAGGCATCTGACGGAAAGGACATCCGCATTTCGACTCGCCCTGAACCATTTGGCGGCATTGAGTATGGCAGTCCCATCCCTATGATGGATCACTGTCCTGACCGGGCTGACACCACCATCACGGCGGCAGGCTTTGAATTGGCGTATGATAGCCGGGGATATTGCTACAAGAGGGTCAAAATCAAGAAGTGATAAAGTGTGGGGGTGAAATCCATTGAGCGAAATTATCGTGGCACTTATCACGGGCGGCGTTACCTTGGTGGGGGTGCTTATCAGCAACCAGAAAGCACAGGCCGTGACAGAAACCCGGCTTGACGAACTGACACGGGAAGTTCGGGAACATAATCATTTTGCTAAACGTATGCCCGTTGTGGAGGAACAGATCAAAGTCATTAACCATCGGATTGAAGATTTGGAAAATAAAATTTAGGAGGTATTTTCATGGACATCGGAACTTTTGGTATCGCTGGCGTGGCGGTCATTACCGTCATCTGCTATCTGATCGGTCAGGCAGTCAAGGCAAGCGGCCTTGATAACAAGTGGATTCCCATTATCGTTGGAACCTGCGGCGGTGCGCTGGGCGTGGCTGGTATGTACCTGATGGCGGACTTCCCCGCACAGGACTATTTGACTGCCGTTGCTGTCGGCATTGTGAGCGGCCTTGCTGCCGTTGGCGTGAACCAGATCGGCAAGCAGATGAATCAGAACTGATATGGAATACAGCTTTGAAATCGCAAAGGCCAGAATCTACATCAACAGCCAGAAGAAGTCCCTTGCAGACATCCAGAAAGAAACGGGCTGCGATGTGTGCATCAACGGTGGCCTGTACAACATGAAAACCTTCAAGCCGCTTTGCCATTTAAAGGCGGCTGGCAAGGTTTTAGCGTCTGACCAGTATAAATACTGGGGCTATGGCTGGAACGCTTCTGACGGCGTTTTAAGCATGGTAAACAGCTATGAAAAGCTGGACAATTTCATTTGCTGTACAGCACTGGTGAAGGACGGAAAGCCCACTTCCCTGTTCTATGATTCGGCGCAGGGCGGGAAGCGTGGGCGCTCTGCCGTTGGCACGCTGCCGAATGGCAAAACGGTCATCTTCTGTTCAAAGGACGGCACAGCCGATGCCATGACACCGGAAGCCTTGCAGCAGTATTGCGTGAAGCAGGGCTGGAAGGATGCAATCATGCTGGACAGCGGCGGAAGCAGTCAGTGTATCACGCCGGATGGCAAGATCATCAGCACACGGAAAGTCCACAATGTTCTGTGCTTCTGGCTGAAGAAGGGCAACGACAAACCACAGGATGTGAATGACACCATGGGAAAGAAGAAAATCGGAACAGCGGGGCTGAACCTTATCAAGAGTTTTGAGGGGTGCAGGCTGACAGCTTACAAGGCCGTTCCCACTGAAAAATACTGGACAATCGGATGGGGACACTATGGTTCTGATGTCAAGCAGGGGGATAAGATCACACAGGCGGAAGCGGATGCGCTGCTGGTGAAGGATGTTGCGTCCAGCGTTGCAGCCGTGAACAATCCGGCCTACTGCCCTATCACGGCTTCCCTGAATCAGAATCAGTTTGATGCCCTTGTCAGCTTCGCTTTCAACTGCGGGGCGGCAAGCCTGAAAACGCTGTGCAAGGGGCGCACTGCTGCACAAATCGCAGACAAGCTGACCGCTTACAACAAATCGGGCGGCAAGGTGCTTGCCGGACTGGTACGCAGGCGGGAAGCGGAACAGAAGCTTTTCAAAACGCCTGCTGCATCAACCACTGTGAAGGACGTGCAAATCTGGCTGAACAAGAACTTCGGCAGCGGCTTAACTCCGGACGGACTGTTTGGAACACAGACCAAACGGGCGCTGGTGAAGGCGCTGCAAAAGACGCTGGGCGTGGTTGCCGATGGCATCTATGGAGCCAAAACGGAAGCCGCTGTGAAGACGCTGAAGAGTGGTTCCAGCGGAAGACAGGTGGAAGTTCTGCAAGGCTTCCTGATCTGCCGGAAGCAGAAGTTGACGCTGAACGGCAGCTATGATGAACAGACGGAAGCTGCCGTCAGAACCATTCAGGGATACCACAGGATCACAGCGGACGGCATCGCCGGGAAGATGACCTTCCGTGCGCTGTGCAAATAACAGAACGAAAAGAAAGGCCATGGGTTGTCCCATGGCCTTCTTTTTTTATGCCTTTTTCAGTTTCTTCCCTTTGTTTTTGGGGATTACATCACGGATAAATTCATTGATTGCCGCTTCCGCTGCTGTGGCATATGGGAAAAGGTATTCGTCTTCCCCAATAATGAGAATCCAGCCTTTTCCTTCAGCATATTTCAGATGAAAGCCCTTGTAGTCATATTCCTTGATTTCAATTATCATGGTGATTTTCTCCGTTCTGTGTTGCTTTATGCCATTTTACGGCGTAATAATATGAAAAACAACCACACGGAATGAGAATCGGCAAATTGTACCAATATCAGCTTTGCGTTTCATATTATTTGACAAAAGTAAAGGGAAGGCTGAACGCCTTCCCTTTCTTTTTATTTATTCAGCCTTTCATACATTTGTTCTTTATCCAGTATTCCCATGCAGTACATTTCAAGAATAAGTTCCACATAGGTTGCCTTTCGTTCCCTATACTCTTCTTCTGTTATCTTTCCGTCCATCAGCAGCTTTTCTAATCTACCCAGTGTTTGCAATGGTTTCAACTCCCTGTTTTGTTTATTTCCATCATCATCGTACATATGAACTGGAACGCAGATGATGGAAATGAGCGATACAAAAAATCACTCAATCTTCAG
>OCHJ01000567.1_pt1 | contig 43628 bp, 39 predicted proteins | sample 1538381 | NCBI WGS metagenome assembly OCHJ01 (sample SAMN04571688, study PRJEB22368) | human gut metagenome | biome: human gut; material: stool | host: Homo sapiens | place: Luxembourg | collected 2012-06-29 | reverse complement strand
ATAATCTTCAATTTAATTTCTGGATTGAACACTGCAAAGTTAGCAAATTGTTCCCAAATTGTTCCCAATTATCCCGAAATAATTTCAATCTCATTAAATTTAATTCGATTCAATGCTGTTTGTAAATCGTTTATATATAGGTGAATATACGGAATTTTGTTGTGAGTAGAATTTGTTCTCATCTATTGATATTTAATATTTCAAATGCGGCTCCGGGTACTATTCAAAAAACCTCAAATGACTTATAAACAATCATTTGAGGTTTTTATTTTGGCTGATATGTCCGCATTTTGTCCGCATTTTTTTGTAAAGTTGAAAATTTTTGTTTATTGAATATTGGATTTTAAACAAAACGGAGGCCGATGAGCCTCCGTTTTTTACGTCAAATGGGATTGTTCCACTAAAATAATATTCGTAGCTTGCAATGATTCGTAAGTAAATATAGTTTCTTTTCAACGATTCATCGCCGGTAGCTATCTATCAATAATAGTTGACGAATAAAATCTTGATTTTCCCCAATGTAAACGACACAGCAATACAACAGTAAGAAAGCCACACAGGACACTAAGGATAATGCTCCAAAGGTTCCATCCGCAGCACCATTGATATAAAATGTAGGTTATCAAACCGCCCCAAGCCAATGCTGCGAAAAAAATAAAAATTCCGGTAATTTTCTGAGTAGAGACAAAGCCTGGCGCATAACATTTTGATTTATTGCATCGAAAAATATTCTTAATACGTTTCCACAAACTCTCTTTCTGAGGACGTTCCGGTTGGGCAGTGTAAACATTAGGATATACATCTTTATTAAGTACCATTTCTATACCCTGTACCACTTTAATCCAGTGCTCGTTCCACTTACGGTACCCGAGCAAGGCTCCGTACCAACAAAGGGAGGCGATCCAACCGAGAACGGATATAATCAGGGGCAAGAACCACTCCTGCGATTCTGCAACTGCCGCAGGAGCTTTGCCGCAAACCGGTTTGCATGCGCAACATAGCGTTTCGATTTCGCTTTTCGGCCAGATCGAGTAAAGAGCGACGAATAAAGCGCCGACGAAGATGGCATAATAGTTCATCCAGATGTTGTAGCGGCCTACCTGAAACTGATAGCCTTCAATTGCTTTTTCATAAGCTGTAAATGTATTCATCTTTTGAGTATCGTTTTGGGAGTTCTCAATAAATGCATCGGGTGACAGTTGCTGTCCATTCGATGGTTGAGTGTTGGAATTTGTACACATAATTATTGATGTTAAAAAGCTAAAAATCAACTTCTTCAATTAAATCAACTTCCCAATCAGAATAATTTGCTGTACATCCGGTTGGAACAATCAAATGATTTGGATACGAGCCTCTATATCTGTAAGCATTATAGATGTCATACTGTCTTTTCCTGCTCCATCCCGGTTGTCTTTCGACGATTTCTCTTTTAATAAATCTCTTATCTGAAATCGTCGTTTCTTTCAGCCCAAATGATTTAATAGTAATCGTCGGCGGTAGTGAAGATTGGATATATATTTTGGAAAAAATAGCAGAATAATAAGTATCGTCGTATATAATACGATCATAGTAGTCCATATCGGGATCGGTGGAGAGCTTTTCTTTTTCTTGTATTATTTCTTCAGAATCAATGCTTTTTACAAATGCACAATCTCCAATTGATGTAATGTTTGGACCAAGAGATAAATACCCATCAATTTTAGAGCAACCGAAAAATGCACGAGCCCCAATTGATGTTATGGAATTAGGCAACTTAAGATTACCTGTAATGCTTGAAAGATTTTCAAAGGCAGACTCGCCAATAATATTAACCCCTTCAGCTATAGTGAGTTTAGAAAAATTACGGCAATCATAAAAACAGGCAAACGGTATATTTATACCACTATCAATCGTGAGATGTCTATTGAAGCCTACATTCCCACTAAATGCAGAAGCGCCTAATGACGTAACTGTTACAGGTATTGTTAGATCCCCTACCAATGATTGGTTCCCTCCAAAAGCAGACTCACCAATAGTTTGTAATCCATTGCCGAGTGTCAAGGTGCCGTTAAAAGTACATGATGTGAAACAGTAGTTGCCAATTGAGGTAGTGGCATCAGGAATTACAAGGTTCCCTGTAATAGATTTACACTGATAAAATGCATATTCTCCGATAGTCTGCACTGTTTCGGGAATGTATATCGAAGTGATTGCTGCTTGATAAAATGCACGATTTGGAATCGCAGTAAGACCAAGAGGCAATAAAACTGTCGAAATATTAGTATTAGCTAAGCAACTTGCCGGAATAGTCGTATTGTCGGTCTTTGAAAGATCAAGGGCTTTAAGATTTTTCATCGTTCTGATAAAGTCGAAGTCGAATGTGTTGATCTTGCCAGTAAGGGTCAATTCCTCGATGATGTCCTTATCCTCAGAATTGATAAGTTGATCGAGGGTTCCGGCCGTTGTAACATGAACGGTTTGTGAGGTTCCAGATTTTTGGGTGATAAGAATCGTTTCTGATGTTATACCGAGGTTATCGACCAACCGGATTGTCGAATAACGAACTGTAAGAGCCGAATTGGAGGCTACGGTAAATGTCAGGGTTTCATCACGCATAGCGGCACGGGTACGTGTATCAGCTACGGAAATCCACGATTTATCGGCTTCGGGTATTTCGACCGTATAGTCGATATTGGTCGAGAGATCGACAGTAACCGTACCGCCATTGTAACCGACCGTATAGGATTTGGTCGTTACAACGATAACTCCTTCGACAAAGTTGATCGAACGCATAATCGTCCGTTCCTTACCGTCGGTGACGAATATCAGCACCTCGCTCGGCAGAATCGTACTCGGAGTAGTGATTTCGATGGTTCCAGTTGCATTGTCCGTCTTTTTTACCACAGCCCGAAACCCGTCTTGTGCCAAAGCCTTGATAACGGTATTTTCATCAGCTCCTGTAATGGTATAACCGATCGAGTATGTTTTATCCGCCAATACCCGAATATCCTCGGTTTCGGAGAATGTGATAGACAGCGGATGATGTTTGGGCACGGAAATAACCGAATCATCCTGCAATTTGAAATGGATATAATCTTCATCTTGGGTAATTTCCTTGAAAATCGAAACGGCATCAGTTCCGTCAGTCCCATCTTCACCTGTGGCTTTGCCCAACTGTGTCCAGTTTGTTCCATTGTCATAGGAAATGTACCAATATCCCTCTCTGATTTCGAGTTTGGGAGTAATGCCGTCTTTACCGTTCGCTCCGTCCGTTCCATCTTCTCCATCTGAACCGTCTGCACCATCTTTTCCGTCTGTCCCCTCGGCTTTGATTTTATTACCACTATCATCCGTCAGCCACTTGCCGTCAAGCGTCCAGTAATAAACGCCGTCAGTATCCTGCTTTACGCTGATAACAGGAGTATGCCCGTCTTGTCCGTCAGCCCCGGGCTTGCCATCCGAACCATCTGTCCCGTTTTGGCCATCTTTACCATGATAAATAGTAATTGGATTACTTTTATTGAATCTGATCGTATAGCCTATTTCTATCCCATCTTGCATAACAGGGGTAATCTCTGTAATATAATCATTATTTTGCAGAGCAGTAACAATCGTTTGTAAAGACGAAATGTTGGTATTCATCTGATTACAGAGTGTTTTCAGAGCCTCGAATGCCGACCACGTGGGCAATTTGATCTGCGTACCGTTAGACAACGTAAAAATTACATAGTCGGTATTGGTTTCATAGTCAATATCCGTAAACATCGGATCACCGCTAATACCGTCCTCTCCATCTTTACCGTCTTCACCGGTGGCTTTACCGAGTTGTGTCCACGTGGACTCGTTGTCATAGGAAATGTACCAATAATCGTTTTCGATTTTGAATTTAGGGGTAATACCATCTTTGCCGTCCATGCCGGGCTTTCCGTCCTGCCCATCATTCCCGTCTTCTCCATTCGACCCGTCCGTACCATCCTTGCCATCGGTTCCCTCTGCTTTGATTTTATTGCCGCTATCGTCCGTCAGCCAGTCACCGTCGAGTGTCCAATAATAGCTCCCGTCAGTATCTTGCTTTACTCCGATAACGGGAGTATGTCCGTTCTTTCCGTCTTCACCGTCAACTCCGGGTTTCCCATCCTCTCCGTCAGTTCCGTTTTGTCCATCCTTACCATGATAAATGGTGATCGGATTACTTTTACTGAACGTTATCGTATAGCCAACCTCTTTCCCATTCTGCATGATGGGGGTCACGTTCGTAACATAGTCGTTCTTTTGTAATGCCGTTACAATAGTTTGTAACGATGAAATGTTGGTGTTCATCTGTTTGCAGAGCTCTTCCAATTTGGCCACCCGATTTTCCAAATTATCTACGCGCCCGGTCAATGCCGAATCGTCATACTCATCGCTACAACTTGCAAACAGCAATGTAGCAATATACAACACCGATAGAATTTTTTTCATAGTAATTATTATTTGAATTGATTGAATATTCAAATTGTAATTACCATCCGGCCCCTCAATGGTGAATAATCAAAAAGAAAGCGTGGAACTGCAATATATGTTTTGATAACGGATTGGGGAAGTCGAAAATGAAAAGAAAAGCATAACAAGAGAAAATAAAGTAGTTGTTATATAGTATTTTATGTGGTATCACTTTCGGGACACGCTCTTTAATTTGTCTTAATCCGCTATAAGTTTTTTCGGGATATATGGGAACATGTACGGGAATTTATTTACCTTTGCAATGTAATTCAAAAACGCATTGCCGATGAAAGTTTCCGTCTATCTGAAAAAGAGCAGTTCCTCGACCTCGAACATCTGTTTCCGTGTCCGTGAGAAGAACGTGGATATAAAGGTTGTTTCGCCTCTTGTAGTTCATGACAAGTACTGGGATTCCGATACTCTCAGTTACAAGCGCACGACAGCCGTACCTGCCGTTGAACAGAAACTGCTGCCCGAACAGATTGCCTCCATCATTGAGAAAGTGGAGAAGACATTTTCGGACAAGGCAAACAGCGCATGGCTGAAGCAGACCATCGAGGATGTGCTGTACCCTGCACGGGCTTTCGAACGCAACCATCCGAATCTGATTTGCCGCATCCATGAATATCTGGAAAAGTTTGACGGTGCGGACAGAACCAAGGAACATATTATCCGCTTCGAGCGCAAGATGATACGTTACCATGAATATCAACGTGAGATATTAGGTAATACCGATTTCACCCTCTTTGTTGAAACCGTCACACTGGAGCAGATGAACAGTTTCCGTGACTATGTGTCCAACGAATACCTGTTGCGCCAGCAGCATCCTGATTTCTATGCCGGGCGTATGTTAATCAACCATGCTCCAAGACCATTGTCGAATACAACCATCATCAACACGATGAACCTCTTTTGTACATTCCTGCATTGGTGCAAGAAAATGAAATATTCCGACAACGAGGTATATGAGCTTTACGGATGCAAGGAACCGACATACGGTGATCCGTTCTATTTGACATCCGAGGAAAGGAATGTCCTGTATGATGCGGATTTGAACGACTGTCCTAAACTGGCAGTTATCAGGGATATATTCGTGTTCCATTGCTATATCGGCTGCCGTGTGGGTGATTTGTACAGAATGACGAGAGACAACATCAAGGACGGATTTCTGGAGTATATGCCGCAGAAGACAAAGAAATGCCAGGCTAAAGTCGTCAGAGTACCGCTTCATCCCAAGGCATTGAAAATACTGGAACGCTACGACACCGATATGGGAACGCTACTGCCGTTCAGACCAATACACCAGTACAATCTCGGCATACGGGAACTGTTGAAGCATTGCGGCATAGACAGGATGGTGATCATCCTTGACACGCACGGCTACAATACCGTGCAGAAACCATTATATGAGGTAGCCACCAGCCACACGGCAAGGAAGACTTTTGTAGGCAATCTATACAGACAGGTTCCCGACCCCAACCTGATAGCATCCATGTCGGGACATGTGGAGGGCAGCCGGGCATTCAACCGCTACCGCACGATTGACGATGAGATGAAACGCAAACTTGTGGAAATGATAAACTAAGGAGGACGCAGAATGAAAGTTACCGCATTTATAAGAAAGACCGCTGCAAAGAATAATGTCACCGATCAGGCACGCATCTATTTCAGAGTCCGTGACGTGGGAGGAGTTGACATCAAGGCTGCGAGCGAACTCTCCATCAACCCCAACCACTGGAGTGCGGAACGGCAGGGGTACAAGCCCCGTGTCGCACTGGTGTCGGAAGACAAACGGATGGGCTTTGAAAAAGACATCCAAAACATTACGCACCTTATTGCCGAGAAATACCATCGTGGAGTGGACGGCAGCTGGCTGAAAGGACTTATCGAGGAATACCACCACCCGAATATCAACTTCCGCGGCGGCAATCCGGCAGACGAGTATCTGCTATCTTACCAGATACAGAAGTACATGGACGAGACACCTCTTGCCGCAGAAAGCTGGAAGCACCATCGGGACAATCTGAAAAAGGTGCTGCGTTACGAGCGTTTCCATCAGGAGGTCATGCACCAGCGGGGCTTCCATCTTTGTATAGATTCCATTACTGCTGACGACATCCGTGATTTCAAGTTGTGGATGCAGGAAGAGTACAGGTATGTGGAAATGTATCCCGTATTCTATAAAGACGAGCTGCCCCGTGATGTAGCCCAGCAACGCTCCGAGAACAGCATGTCGGGGACACTCTACCGCATCCGCACCGTCATCAAATGGTGCATCAAACGGGGGCTGACAAGAAACAACCCTTTTGACCAGTACCAGATAGCCCAGCCCATGTATGGCGATCCGTTTTACCTTACTCTCGAAGAAAGGGACAAGGTCTATTATGCCGACCTGAGCGGCATGGGGGCAACCTATTCCGTATATCGGGACATATTCATGTTCCAGTGTCTGATAGGTTGCCGTGTAAGTGACTTGAACAGACTGACCAAGGCAAACATCGTGGACGGTTGTGTGGAATACATTCCGCAAAAGACCAAGCTGGAACATGCCAACACAGTCCGTGTCCCTCTCAACCAAAAAGCTTTGGATATATTGGAAAGGTATAAGGATTTGGAAGACGCATTACTTCCCCGGTTCTCGCACTTCGGCTATAACAAGAAGATAAAGGCGATTCTCAAGTATGTGGGCATTGACCGCATGGTGAGAGTCCTTGACCCGAAGACACGCGAGGATGTGGCAAAACCTTTATATGAAGTGGCGACCACCCACACGGCACGAAAGACCTTTATCGGCAACCTCTACAAGCAGGTCAAGGATCCGAACCTGATTGCCTCCATGTCGGGGCATTCCGAGGGAAGCCGTGCCTTCGCCCGTTACAGGCATATCGATGACGAAATCAAGAAAGAACTGGTAAACCTGCTGGATTAAAATCGCCTGTCCGCCGTATTTTATTCTTTCCCTATGTTCCATTTATAATTAACTACTTGCAGATAACACTATGACTGAATCCCGATTGACATACGACCAGTTCAAGGCTGACATTCTCCAGTGGAAGAACAGCCACAGGGAAGAATACAACCGCTTCGCGCGTCTGATGACAAACGGGGACGAGAGGCAATATCTCGCTATCTGCCGTGCCATCTTCAAACAGCTGCCAAAGGTCAAGGCGGAATGGGCATTGTGCTGGGGTGATGACAGTGTGGAAGATTTTGATAACATAAGCCTGATGTTCAGTGAGGAATCCGTCCCGGAGCAGATTGTGGAAGCATTCCAGAAGCAGAGGGAAGAGAATAATTCATCAGACAGGGCTTCATATTCCGTTTGGGACAAGGTCAAATCCTTTTTTAGAAGTAAGTCCAAAAGACATGGCATCATCCTTTCCGCACCGCTTGTACTGAGCTGGCTATATTACGGAAAAAGTTTCGAGGCAATGGTCGGTATGGTCAGCAAACAATCAGCCAATCCTAAAGCGGACAGAATGGACAGGCAGAGTTGTTCTTGGGTAGTCGAACGGATAATACAGGTATCCATCAAGAACGGCTTCCGAACCCAGGCTGACTGGGACAAATACTTTTCCATGAACAGAGCCATTGAAAATGGAACCATTGGTGAATGGGCGTTGCAATCCGCAACAAATGAGAATGTAACCAACGATATGACAGACGAACCTGAACAGCAGCAACAGCACACGACAAAACAAGCTAACACAGAATACTTTGGTGACATGCCAATAAACGATGCCCCAAAATCAAGAGGTCGGCAGAAAGCAAAGGAAATGCCCCTTGTAAATTATCTCAACTGTGCCAATAAAGACATTGTCATTGATATTATCCGAAAATTCATCTCAAAATATGATACGGCAGCGGAACAGGCTTTAACCTACTATGCCTTGAATGAACTTGGACTGCTAACAGACATAGGTAGTGCGAAAGAGTATGCAACTGCGCTCATCATTCAATTTGATGGCGTGGGTGGAATTAAGAGCGAAAGTTCCTATCGTCAGGCTATCCATCTGTTGACTACAACGCAGCACGTTATGAAAAACGGAGTGAACAGAATGTGCGTAATGCTAAATGGTGATTCCTGTCAGACATTACTTTCTGAGCTTAAAGCCGAACTTGCCGAAGCCGTTAATAGATAGCTCCAATCCACAGGAAATGAAGTAAAATAAGCCCATTTTAGTGTTGTCATAATTGTCTTTTTTGTCATGACAAATATGCCAACTCGTTTTATTTCAATTACTTTTAATTCACCTATACCTTTGCACCGTCAATCCTTTCCCGAGGGTTTGGCGGTGCTTCACTTTTATAAGCCATCGGAAGCGGGGCATCAGGGAACATGCAGATGGTCATTGTAAATTCCTAAACAAATGATTTTATGATTACCATAGAAAGTCTGGTCGATATGGGAGCCAACGTGAAACTGGAGGTAACTCCCACAGACCTCAAGATGTTTGCCGAATCAATCATCCAGCGCACTATTATGGCGCAGCAGGAAGAACAGAAAGCAGCGATACAGCGTGAAGCGAAAGAAATCTACCTTAACACGAAACAAGTCCGTGAGTTGCTGAACGTCTGTGATGGCACGCTCAACCTGTGGGCGAAGCGCGGCTATCTCGTCCCCATCAAGGTAGGTAACAAGAACATGTATGCCAAGTCCGACATCCGCAGGGTACAGACCGGAGGCAAGTCTGAGAGTGTGACATCCTATTGCAAACGAAAGGAAAAGTGATTATGGGTATCAGACAACAGGATATATGCAACAGGGTGATGGCACAGGCGCAGGGCATTGCGGAATCGGATTTCCCGATTGACGCTTTCCCTGCCAAAGTGCAGTGCGTCATCCTTGGTATGGTGCGCCACGAGAACTTCAAGGTGGAGTATCTTGCCGCAGCCATGCTGTCGGCTGCGGCTTCCGCGTTGGGCAATACCTACAATATCCGTGTAAAAGGACATTGGACAACCAACGCTGCCCTTTATATCATCATGGTGGGGCGGCCGGGACTCGGCAAGACACCGCCGCTTGAAGCCGTATTCCGTCCGCTCCGCAAAAGGGACTGCCGGGCACTGGAGAAATTCAAGGCTGAAATGGCCGCCTATCAGAATACAATGAAAGAGAGCAAGGGCAACAACGATATGGACAGGCCTGTATTGAGAAGAACCATCGTGTCCGATTTCACGCCGGAAGCCCTGATGCTTGCCCATCACAACTGTCCCCGTGGCATAACCATACTTGCGGATGAGATTATGGGCATGTTCAATTCAGCCAACCGCTACAACAAGGGGCAGTTGATAGAGCAGCTTCTGTCCGCATGGAGCAATAGTGCCATAGATGTGACCCGTGTCAGCAATCCCATTCCCATACACATTGAGAATCCGTGCATCAACATGGTCGGCACGACACAGACCAGGCGTGTGCATGAGCTCCTCAAAAAGGGATACGAGGATAACGGGCTGCTTGACCGCATTCTGTTCGTGATGCCCAAGTCGTATCTGGTGCCACGGTGGACGGAAAGCGAAGAGGAGGATACCGGGAGCAATCCGGCATCTGCATGGAGGACATGGGAGGCAATCATGGAAAAAGTATTCTCCCTTGACTATGAAGTGAATGATGAAGGGAATATCCCTCATCTGATAGGCATGGAAGCGGAAGCGAAAAGGGTTTTCTTCAACTGGCACAACAATACGATCGAACGCATCAATGCCATAAGGGATGAAAACCTTGTCGAATCGCGTCCCATGAAAAGCCCTGTGCAAGTGGCACGCCTGGCACTGATTCTTCAAGTTCTGTTTTACGCCTGTGGTGAGAGTCGTCTGCAATTCGTAACAACGGCTGCCATTGAAGGTGCTATCCGGCTGAATGACTATTTCGAAGGTTCTTACAGGCGCATACGCGAATATGTGGCAAACGATGCCTGTGACGAGCCGTCGCTGGAATTGCTCGCCCTGCTGAAAGATACGTTTACCACAGCCGAAGCCCTTGATGCCGGAAGACAACTTATGGTAACGGAGCGCACGGTGATGAACTATCTTAAAGAACTTGCAAAAAACAGGCTCATCCACAAGGTCAGGCAGGGAGTTTACGAGAAAGTGTCATATACATCTGTAGAACAGACAGAGGATGAAAACTGCAATGTGTAACCCCCGTTTGCAGCTTTCAGTATGTTCAGTTTTTCAGTTTCGGGATGGAGCATACCGTCAGTTCCTGCAAAACTGAAAGGACTGAAAACTGAAATTACTGCAAATTCATTTCAGAAATTATCATGGACAACTATAGATTTCATCTTGAAAAGTATCATCGGGGCAGCAAGAAGGCATGTCCCGAATGCAGGCGCAAGGCTTGTTTCACCCGTTATATCGATGAGTCTGGAGAGATTGACTTCCCTCCCCATGTCGGCAAATGCGACCACGAGCACAGTTGCGGCTACCATTATACACCAAAGGATTTCTTTCGGGAGCATCCTGATGAATCGGAATCATTCAGGCAGGAACGGAAACCGCAAGCCGTAACTCCAAAGAAGCCAGTCAGTCCTCCGTCTTTTATGGATTCGGCAGTCATGCAGCGTTCACTGTCACACTATGACATCAACCCGTTGTACACATTCCTGTCCAACACGATTGGCAGAAGCAATGCCGAAAGGCTCTTCAAACTTTACCAGATCGGGACTTCCAAAAAATGGAACGGTTCAGCTGTATTTTGGCAGGTGGATTCCAACGGACAAGTACATGCAGGTAAGATTATTGGGTACGATGCAAAGACCGGGCATCGACTGAAAGTTCCGCATCCGCATATATGTTGGGTACATACCGAACTGCGTTTGCCCGACTTCAACTTGTGCCAGTGTTTCTTTGGCGAGCACCTTCTTGTCCGCTATCCCGACAAGACAGTGTTCATCGTGGAAAGCGAGAAGACGGCACTCATCGCAGCCCACTTCATGCCGGACGGCTTGTGGCTGGCGACAGGAGGAAAGAACGGCTGTTTCAACGAAAAGGCTGTTCGTGTACTGGCGAATCGGGATGTGGTACTGATGCCAGACCTTAGCGCAACGGAGCAGTGGAAGCAGAAGACTTCCATGCTTGCTAATGTCTGCCGGTCCGTATCGGTCAGTACGGTACTGGAAGATATGGCAACCGATGAACAACGTGCCAGAGGATTGGACATTGCGGACTTCCTTCTGATGGAGGACACCCCTCAGATGATACTTCAACGGATGATTGACCGTAACCCCGTCTTGCAGACATTGATTGACGAACTTGGCCTGGAACTCGTGGAGGAGCCGTAACGGGACAGCTTGCTGTCTTGAAGAAAGGGATTTTATAAAATGCCGTAGCTTATTAGGGCATTTTCATCTCAACCACCTTCGATGTGGCAGAATGAAAAAGTCCCCATAAGTTCTTGAAGATACCTGCTACACAGACAGCGGTGTTATTGTAACGGCATTTTATAAAACAATCGTTTAACTAAATAACAAATCAAAATGAGTAATATTCAATATGCAGTATGCCACCTACAACGTGGCAGTGGTAGCGACAGCGGTATGTCATGCCATATAGAGAGAAAGGATACAAAGGGTAAAACATATGTGCCGGATAATGCCAATGCAAAACGGACACATCTGAATCGGGAACTGATAAAATTTCCGCAAGGAGTAGCCAACAGAACCGAGGCTATTCAGTATCGTATAGACCACGTAGGTTTACATCGCAAGGTCGGCAAGAATCAGACCAAAGCGATACGCATCATCTTGACCGGAACACACGAGCAGATGATGAAGCTTCAACGTGACGGTAAACTTGACTAGTGGATCAAGGCTAATCTTTCATGGCTCAAAGATACATTCGGTGAAGAGAATCTTGTATCGTGTGTGTTGCACATGGACGAGAAGACGCCCCACCTTCATGCCACCATCATACCCATCGTGACCATAGAACGTAAACGCAAGGAGCGTGAGGGCGAAAAGAAATATGCAACCAAGAGTGGGCCACGATTATCCGCAGATGACGTGATGGCTCGTGGAAAGCTGTTCCACTATCAGAACACCTATGCCGTTGCCATGAAGCCATTCGGACTGCAGCGTGGCGTAGTGGGTTCTACAGCTCGACATAAGTCAAATAGCCAATACTATCGTGAGCTGATGCTGCAATATGAACAGGATATAGAAAAATTGCAGACTGAAGTTGAAAAGGCACGAGAAGGACGCTCCAAGATATTGTCATTCTTCGGTACGGGAGAATTGGCAGAAGCAAAGAAAAAGCTCTCGGACAAGGACAAGCAGATAGAAAAATTACAGCAATGCATTGCTCAATTAGAGCAGGAGCAACAACAACTAAAGGAGCAACATAAGGCTGAATTGGCGAAATATCGCAATGGTTATATGGCAGAGATAGACAAGGCTATCAAACGTGCCGAGATTGCCGAACGAAAAAACATTGCTTACGAAGCTATCATAGAAAAGCAGAAGCAACGCATTGACACTCTTGATAGAAAAGCCAATCCGCATCGATATCGCCTATCATCGGGCGCAACGCTCATGAATCTCAAAATGTCGCCCCACTATTCAAATGTACCGAGTCTTCATATATGGACAAAAGTGGGGAATGAATCCTTTGATGATGTGAAGTATTTTGAGTGGCACAATCCTGTTATACAAAAGTATCTGAGTGGCGAGCTTACCGAATATGAACTGATCAATGAAATCTTCGAGCCGTTCGAGCAAGTGAGTCAGGTGCAGGCTCAACTGCTTGGGGCTACTTTAGAGATGCTTTCAGGTGGCCCTGCACAAACTCATGTTGGAACAGGTGGCGGTGGATCATCGTCTGATATGCCTTGGGGTGAGAAGAAGAATGACTGCAACACATCAAAAAGGAGAAGATAATTATGGGTGTATCTATTAAATTATGTTATCACCCTTCAGTCATTAAGGGTAAGGATGGTACGCTTTATTATCAAATTATCATTAAGCGGACAACGCACACTTATACATCGGGTTATCGGATTTATCCCAATGACTGGGACAAGCGACATGGTAGAATACTGACCAATAGTAGCTCGCTTATCAAAATCAAGAATCGTACCTATTGGGAGATGCAACAAATATATAGAATCGCTAAAAGACATATTGACAAAGGAACACCTTTGGATTTTGGAGGTATAATCTCTGAATTTGAAGAATTAAACCGCCAACAGTCATTCTCTGGTTTTCTGTTATCTCAGGCTGAACGCTTGGCTGATATGGGACGCACACGAACAAGTGAGACATATATATCCGCCTTGCATAGTTTCATCAAATTCAATAGCGATGAAGATATTATGCTCTATGAGATTACAGCAGAAGTAATGGAGGATTATGAACGCTACCTAAAGAATAGAAACTTGACCATGAACAGCATATCCTTTTATATGCGAACATTAAGAACGGTGCTCAATAAAGCGGTTAAATTACATCTTGTCGAGTCAAGTACTCCATTCCAAAGCGTATATACTGGTATTGCCCAGACGGTAAAAAGAGCAATTGATATTGATTCCATCAAGAGAATTAAAGAAGTGGATTTAGGTCTCTACCCACATCTTGCATATGCAAGGGATATTTTCTTGTTGAGTCTTAGTCTAAGAGGAATGTCATTCATTGATATGGCATACCTGACTTATAACAATCTTCGGGGTGGGTACCTAACCTATTATCGCAGAAAGACAGGTGGTCGGTTGGATATCCGCTGGGAGCTACAGATGCAGAGCATCATCGATAAATATCCCAAGGACTCACGGTACCTATTGCCCATACTCACGAATGGTGCCGATGACAGGCAAACCTACAAGAAACTATCCAAACGCATCAATCGCCATTTGAGGCAGGTCGGAGAAATAGCTCAGTTACCGATACCCTTGACTATGTATGTGGCGCGCCATAGTTGGGCAAGCATAGCCAAGCAGAAGCAAATCCCGATTAGCGTAATCAGCGATGCCCTCGGGCATGACTCTGAAAAGACTACACTTATATATCTTTCTACGCTTGATACTTCAGCGGTAGACAATGCCAATAGTGAGATTTTGGCAGCATTGGGGGAATGGTAATCAACTCGATTGTCTCCGACATTTCACTTGAGTTGTTTTGTCGGAGATAGTCTTGTTTAATGTCGGTTTCCTGCTGTCTTTCAAATTGTTTGTTTACCGACATATCTTCGACAAAGTTACCGACATTCAGACAACTAAACATCGTTAAAATAGATTGGGTTCCGTTCTTTTTGAATGGGACTCAATTTGCTATATCATAATTTGAAATGGAATGAGATAAACTAAATGAGAAAGAGTTTATTCCAAAACGAAAATTTTGGAACTCTCTTTCTATGAGATTCTCAAAAAGGAGCACATGCTAACAATCAGTTAGTTACAATTATTGCTGTATTATTTTATCCGGACAATTGAAGAAAAAGAGTTGGATAACATTTCTAAGAAGATGTTGTAAGTCGTTCAATGACACTGTTTTCTCGGTCTAAAATGAGATAAATTGAAATAAAAGCAGTACTTTTGCAATGAAATGGGGTTCTCATAGAAAGAGATTCCCAGTAATAATATAAAAAGTAATTGATTATAGAAGTTTTGTATTGCGTAGAATTATGAGTACAAAGTTTTTCAATAATAGACTTGGCAATACGCTTTTCGACAAGTTGAAAGGCATTGCATCTGGAATGGCAACATTCGACCGTTTCTTGGCTGTCGTGGGTTTCTTCCGTTCATCAGGTTATTTCAAATTGCGTAAAGAGCTTGGCGATATATCTGAGATTAGAATCTTGGTCGGTATCAACATTGACGATATTTTTCGCAAGCATAACAAGGCTTTGCTTATGCTTGCTGATGAGGACAAGGCAAAAGAAATCTATCACAGTGGTTTCAAAGAGGACATTGTAAGTGCCCAATACTCTCCCGAAGTTGAAGAAGGAATCTTGCAGATGTGCGAAGACCTCGTTTCGGGGCGCTTACAAATGCGTATTCACGCGACCAAAAACCTGCACGCCAAATTCTATCTATGCCTACCGCAAAATCATAACGAACACAGCGATGGTTGGGTTATTATGGGTTCATCCAATATCTCTGATTCAGGTTTGGGCATCAAGCAGCCGCCACAATACGAACTCAATGTGGCAATGAAAGATTATGACGATGTCAAGTATTGCTCCGATGAGTTCTGGGTATTATGGAATGAAGCTATTCCTTTGACCGCAGAAGATATTGAAGAGTACAAGAAGAAAACATATTTGGGCTATCAACCTACTCCATACGAACTATATATCAAAGTGCTTATTGATACATTTGGCGACCAAGTTGAAGACGATTTCTCCATCCAGTTGCCTGATGGTGTCAAGGATTTGAAATACCAGAAAGATGCCGTTATTCAAGGTTATCAGATGTTGATGCAGCATAACGGATTGTTCCTTGCCGATGTGGTAGGTCTCGGAAAGACAATGATTGCCACAATGATTGCCAAACGATTCGTAGAGGCAAACGGCAAGAATACCAATATCCTTGTGGTATATCCTCCTGCATTGGAAGATAACTGGCGAAATACATTCAAATTGTTTGGCATCTACAAAAAAGCTCAATTCATTACCAATGGTAGTCTATCCAAAGTTCTTGAGGGTAAAGACAACTACAAGGACAAAGAGGAGTTTGACCTAATCATTGTCGATGAAGCACACGGATTCCGTAGCGACAGTTCGGGCAAATATGACGAGTTGCAGAAGATATGTAAATCGCCTTGTATGAATATGGGTTTGTTGAGAAGTACACAAAAGAAGGTGATGTTGCTATCTGCAACACCGCTCAACAACCGCCCCGATGATTTGCAGAATCAGTTGTTGTTGTTCCAGAACAGCCAAAGCTGTACCATTGACGGTGTTCCTAACCTTAAAGGATTCTTCTCTGAGCACATCTTGGATTATAAACGATTGATGCGAGAACGTGACCAGCGTGATGTAACTGCCGAGGTAGATAAAATCTATGAACAGATACGCAGTAAGGTTATTGACAAAGTAACAGTACGCCGTACACGCAACAATATTCTCAACGACCCCGATTACAAAGCTGACATCAAGTCGCAGGGCATCATTTTCCCCAATATCCTGCCACCGAATGAGTTGGAGTATGTGATGGACTCCGATACAAGCAATCGTTTCTATGAGACTTTGAAACAATTGACTGATGGTAAAACGGACGAAAATCCCAATGGTAAAGGCTTGACTTATGCCCGTTATCGTGCCGTTGAGTTCCTAAAACCAGAATATCGTAGTAAGTATAAGAACGCTGTACACATCGGTCAAACATTGGCTGCCATCTATCGTGTACATATGGTTAAACGATTGGAGAGCAGTTTCTATGCCTTCAAGAAATCGCTTCGTACACTCCTTCGTATCACAACAGATATGATTAAGATGTTCGATGAGGGCAAGGTAATCATTGCACCCGACTTGAAAGTGAAAGACCTTCAAGCAAAGAATATGGAGCTTGATGAAATCATCGAGTATGCCATTACAAAGGGATATGCAGCCGAAGATATACTCTTCTCTGCCGATGCATTCAGTTCAGACTTTCTTGAGATGCTCCACCACGACTGTGAGATATTAGAACAACTCAATGCAAATTGGGCAAAGGAAAATGATGATCCAAAGTTTGATAAGTTTCGTGAGAATCTTACCGATGTATTCTTTGATACTACTATTAATCCATCTGGCAAACTTGTATTGTTCTCTGAAAGTGTCGATACTCTGAATTACCTGTACGACAGATTGACAAATGAAATTGGTCGTACTGATGTATTGATGGTAACAGCCGCCAACCGTAACCGATTGGGGCAAACTATCAAAGAAAACTTCGATGCCAATTTTGAAAGCGACTCAATGAGGTACAATATCATTATTACCTCTGATGTATTGGCTGAGGGTGTGAACTTGCATCGTTCCAATGTGATTGTCAATTACGACTCCCCTTGGAACGCCACTCGTTTGATGCAACGTATCGGTCGTGTAAACCGTATCGGCTCGGTGGCTCCGAATATCTACAACTATATGTTCTACCCATCACAGCAGGGTGATAAGGAAATCCAACTCTACAAGAATGCCCTTGTCAAATTGCAAGGCTTCCATTCCGCATTTGGTGAAGATGCTCAAATCTACTCCAAAGAGGAGATTGTGAAGGAATTCCAGATGTTCGACAACAATGTAAAGGACAGTATCGACAAGAAGATTGCCCTATTGCGTGAGGTGCGTGAACTCTATAACAGTGACCGCAAACTATATCACAAAATCAAGGCACTACCAATGAAGAGTCGTGTAATGCGAGATACAGGCAAGCATAGCGGTAAATCAGTCATATTTGTTTCTTCCAATGTTAAGACCGAGTTCTATTTGGCTACTCCAACAGGTGTTGAGATTATCGATTTCCTCGAAGCGGTAAAATACCTCAAAGCGGAACCCGAAGAACAGCCTGTGCCATTCGCAAATGAGGAACAACATTACAAACACATAAATAGTGCATTGGCTCAATATACCACCGAGTATGTCGAGGCAGCAGATACTTCATCTATCAACCGTACCGACCTTGACAAAACTTCGCTTGAAGCCAACAAGTTCCTGCGTACCATCAAGCAGATAACCACCGATAGCGAACTGAAATCGCAATGCGATGTACTGATGGGATATATCAATGAGGGTATTTACGCCCAACTTCCTCGCTACTTGAAAGCCTTGTCTCGTGAGTATAAGAACGACCGTGCAAAGATGAAGCAGGACGAGTATAGTCTGCAAAACAAAATCTCGGAATTATTGGGCGAATATCAGACTATGAACAAGGATCAACGCCACGATGCCCAAGATATTTCCAATCCTCAAATCATTATTTCAGAATCCTTTAAGTAAACATTACTATGGCAACCGTATATACACCCGATAGTTTGAGAAACCTGTTCCAATCATCATTCAACTTGGCACGGTGGTACAATTTCTTGCAGCATTTCTTCAATGCTACGGAGTTGAAAAGTACTCCCGAAAGAATCATTGAGAACACTTCTGATGATGGTTACTATTTGGGTAACATTGATACTACAGATAGTTACCGTATCGGTTTGTTTCGTTACAATATCCGTCAAGGCTCTGTTGCTAACAAGCGTGTCGGACTTCGTAATCTCGTAAAGTCATTTATTAATCCTACTTGGGGTGAGTTTGATGCAGCATTGGTGGTGTTCGATAGTGGCGACCATTGGCGTTTGTCATTCATTTGTGATATTAAGGGTGAAGCAACATCGCCCAAGCGATACACCTATGTGTTCGGTAGTGATGATTTGCTATACAGAACACCTATCGAGCGTTTCAACTTCTTGAAAAAGAAAGGTGTATCGTTTGAGAACTTGAAGACAGCCTTCTCCGTTGAAGCCCTCTCCGATGAGTTCTTCGATAAGTACCGTGAGCAATATGCCGACTTTATCCAATATATTACAGGCAAGCGTTTCGTTAAGGTTGGCAGCAAGTGGGAAGAAAAAGTTCTTGGTGAGCCTAACGCTGCATTGATGCAAGCATTTGACTACAACGAAAAGAAAATTCGTGACTATGTTAAAAAGATGATGGGACGAATCACATTCCTACACTTTTTGCAACGCAAAGGCTGGATGTGCGGCGACCTCAACTATATGCAGAATATGTTTGAGAAGTCAGCATACAAGAACGATTATCTTGATTCTGTTCTTGAACCGCTATTCTTCGGTATCTTGAATACTAAACCTGCCGAGCGTGAAGCGTTGTTTACTGATTACGACTGGGATAAATCACTGCTTAATGAGTGGAAAGATATTCCGTACCTTAATGGTGGTCTGTTTGAACGTGATGAGGAAGACGAACCCGAAAGTCGTTTCCCTGCCGACTACTTCAAACGCCTATTCCAATTCTTCAGTGAATATAATTTTACCATTGACGAGAATGACCCCAACGATGCCGAAGTGGGTGTCGATCCCGAAATGTTGGGTAAGATCTTTGAGAACCTACTCGAAGATAACAAGGACAAAGGTGCGTTCTACACTCCCAAAGAGATAGTACGCTATATGTGTCAGGAATCGCTTATTGCTTACCTCGAAACTAACACAAGCGTTGCAAAGGATAAGATTCGCCAGTTCGTGCTTTCTCCTGAAGAGGGCGTTGCGGATATTCCAGAGAACAAGAAACCTAAATTGCTCGCTGCACTTGAAGAAGTTAAGATTTGCGACCCTGCTATCGGTTCGGGAGCATTCCCTATGGGCTTGCTCAATGAACTTTTGCATTGTCGCGAGGTGTTGAGTGGTGAGCATTACGATCGTGCCGAGATTAAGAAGAGCATTATCCAAAACAACATCTATGGTGTGGATATTGAGAAAGGTGCGGTTGATATTGCCCGTTTGCGTTTTTGGCTTTCAATCGTGGTAGATGAAGAGACTCCATCGCCATTGCCTAACCTTGACTATAAGATTATGCAGGGCAATTCGCTTATCGAAAGTTTTATGGGCGTAGATTTGAGCAAACTCACTTACGAAAAGGAATATAAGAAAGATAAGGGCGAAATTTCTCTTTTCGATGATGAGAAGAATCGTTTGCAGAAAACCGTATCACACTTGCTATCGTCATACTACTCTTGTAGCGACCACGACAGAAAAGTGAAAATACAGCAAGAGATTTCCGATACCATCAACAAACAGTTGGAGTCACAAGCATATAACCCAGCTGTTCTTGCCCAACTTAAAGATATCAATCTTGCCGAGAATAACAAATTCTTCCTTTGGCACACTTGGTTCAGCGATGTGTTTAATCGTGGTGATGATAAAAATGGTTTTGATATTGTTATTGGCAATCCTCCATATATCGATTCTGAGACCATGACTTTATTAGGTCAAACAGACCTACGTGAACATATTGCCAAACATTATAAATTCATAAAAGGGAATTGGGATATATACATGGCTTTTCTTGAATGGGGATTAACTCTATCTAATGGATGCTTGTGCTATATCACTCCTGATAAATGGCTATCTAAACCATTTGGAAGTAAGTTCAGAGAACAATGTATGATTCCCCGTATGAAAACAATTCTACATACAGGGAATAAAACTTTTGAAAATGCAATGGTGGATGCCATAATAACTCTTTTTGTTCGTAGTTCAGACAAGATAAGTGCATATAAATTTGATGGAAATAAAAATATAATATTTATGAATTCCGTTCCATCTAATTCAATTCCAAAACCATATTATATTGATTCTTTATTTAGTGAGAACAATTATTTAATCAGAAAAATGGAGGATAAAAGTGTTATGCTTAGCACCATAGCAGAATGTGAGAATGCTTGCGCGACACACGATGCATATGAATTATCTTCGTATGTCTATAATCTCACATCAAAATATAATTCTGCAGCACAATCAAAACTTGTTAATACAGGTACTATTGATAAATTTTCTAATAGATGGGGAGTTAAAGATATAACATACCTTGGAGCTAAATATTTATGTCCTGTTGTAGATAAAAAAACATTTGTATCTAATTTTGGTAAGGCATATATTCGCAAAACATTGTCCAAGAAGCTTATTTTCAAAGGTCTAAATCTACTTGATGGTTTTATTGATTTAAGTGGAAATTATATCCCAGGCAAATCCACATTGGTTATTTGTTCAGACGACATCAATAACTTGAAGTTTTTATGTGGTTTGTTAAATTCGAAGTTGGCAATCTTCTATATAAAATCTAAATATGCCTCTAGTAGTTATTGTGGCGGTATAACTTTTTCAAAAGATATGATAAATAATTTTCCAGTCTCTTCGTTAACAGGGTTTAAAGAAAAAGTCATTTCAATAGTTGATAAAATTTTAGATTCTGGATATTCTATTAACTTAAATAAGTTGTTAAATGATACCATATATTCTAGTTACAACTTATCATCCGCAGAAAGAAGAATCATCGAACAAAGTATCTAAACAATTTTAAAGAGCGGCCCAATCTGTAGAAGGTCGCTCTTTAACTATTACATATAATCAATAAATCCCATACTTATTAGATATTCAACAATATCATTCAGATTTCTTTTCCGTAGTTCTTTAATCAAAATGTGTGGAGGCGGCCAATTGCTAACATATGGATTATCAGATGGGCCCGTGTATAATCCACCGCCAGGACCCGTGTATAATCCACCACCAGGACCTGTGTATAATCCACCACCAGGACCTGTATATCTATCTCTAGGCCATTTGCTCATAATGTTTTATTTATGAAGTTCTTTTCTTGCTATCCAAAAAGCAGTAAGCATCCGAATAAATACCCGTTGTTTCAGTTGTAGTTATGTGCGACCTTTGCATCAGCAATAGTGCTCATAACTACAATTGTTTTATTTATGACTAAAAGTGATTTTCTGCAGTTGCAGGAATTGCAACGCGACAGCGGACTTACCTTGATGAAGTATCTTCGAGAAAACGGCCTGAGTTATTCCACTTATAATTATTGGAAACGTAAGTTTCTATGCCGGGAATCTGAAGAGTCCGCGGTTCCTTTTGCCCGGGTTTGTCTTCGCCCATCCACGGAAGTTGCGTTGACTTCCCCTACAGGTCACATCACCTTACGGTTCCCTAATGGCGTTCATGTGTGCCTTGACGCAGGAATGGAAGAGAGCGCTTCCCGATTGATAACTTCTTATCCCTACGGCCATGTTCTGCCTGAATGACACAATGCGCTACTTCTTATGTCCTGGCAGAACCGATATGCGTAAGGGTATCAGCTCCTTGTGCGGTGTGGTGCATGAGCGTATGGGCTGTAGCGTGAAGAATGGGGATGTGTTCATATTTATCGGTAGCAGCCGCAAGCTGATGAAGCTCCTCCATGCCGAAGATGGCGGACTTGTGATGTACGTGAAGCGTTTGGAGGCCGGCCGTTTCAAGATTCCCCCTTATGACAAGGAAACGAAATCCTATCCGATGGAATGGCGTGACCTTGTCGTGATGGTTGAAGGCATTCTGGAATCTCCCGAGAACCGCTTGAGGCGCCTTCGGGCTGAAAGAAAAGAGTATATCGTCTGATTAAAAAACAGTCAAATATTTGCCCGAATAAATAAAAACCTGTATCTTTAGATATTATTTAAAAGGTACGGACAATGGAAGAGAAGGAGATGTTACTCAAGACGATAGAGGCGCTGAATACTACAGTTTCCTCCTTGTCCGCGACAAACGCCTCCCTTCAGAGACGCGTTGATGAGCTGACGGCACAGGTCGCCTGGCTGAACCGTCAGCTCTTTGGCCGTAAGTCTGAAAAACTCTCCCCGTTTGATCCGAACCAGCTTGACCTGTTCAGTGGCCAGGTTCCTGAGAATGCCTCTGAAATCAAGGAAGCGCATGACATTGCCGTTGGGGCTATCAAGGAAACGGCGGAGGACAGGAAACGTGAGCGGAAGAACCGCAAGATGATGGAAGACCTTCCCGTATTGGAACGGGTGGTCATCGAACCGGAAGGCGTCGACTTGAACCTGTACAAGAAAATCGGTGAGGAAGTCACACGTGTGGTGGAACACAAGCCGGGTCAATTGTACATCAAGGAAATAGTACGTCCAAAGTATGGCTTGAAGGACAATACGGCACTTCCCCCAAACGGAAGGAAATCCGTTGAGATAGCGGCCATGCCCTTGCTTCCAATCAACAAAGGGATACCCGGGCCTACGTTGTTGGCGGAAATCCTCCTGCAGAAGTATGAATACCACCTTCCGTTCTACCGTCAAGTCCAACAGCTCCGACACTTGGGATTTAAGGCGAGTGAAAGTACGATAGACGGTTGGTTCAAACCGGCTGTAGAACTGCTCAAGCCCCTTTACGAAGCGCTCAAGTCGGAAATCATGAAGTCCGGTTATCTTCAGGGGGACGAGACAACGGTTCCGGTATTGGACAAAGCCTCCCATAAGACCAATAAGGAATATCTGTGGATGGTCAGGGCTGTAGTAGAACGGCTGGTGCTCTTCTATTACGACAATGGTTCAAGAAGCGGTACGGTAATAGAGGAATTGGCCAAAGGTTATAAAGGTTACTTCCAATGTGATGGTTTTGAAGGGTACGAATCCGCCTTCAAGACCCGCCCCGATGTGCTTATAGTCAACTGTATGGCCCACATACGCCGGCATTTTGAGCAGGCACGGGAAGAAAACAAGGAAATGGCGGAACATGCCTTGAAGGAAATACAGCTTCTTTACAGAGTGGAGCATGAATGTGACGAAAGGGAACTGACCGCGGAACAGCGTAAGGAGACACGCTTAAAGAAGTCCAAACCTGTCATGGACAACCTTAAACTATGGATGGAGACGGAAGGAATCAAATATAGTCCCAACTCACTGATAGGGAAAGCCGTCACTTACGCCTATACCCGGTGGGACAACATGATGCGTTATCTGATGGACGGAAGGATACGTATCGACAACAACCTGGCGGAAAATGCCATCCGTCCAATCACATTAGGCAGAAAGAACTATCTGTTCTGTGGCGGTCATGAAGCTGCTGTCAGTATGAGTGTCGTCTGTTCACTGCTGGCTACCTGCAAGGCGCATGAGGTAAATCCGAGGGATTACCTGAATGATGTTATCGCAAGGATGCCATATATGCAGAAAGCATCGTATGATAAACTGTTGCAACTGCTACCGCACCGATGGAAAAAGGAATGACTGTTACTACCATATACAGGCAATGACCGCAACTCTTTCGTTAGAGTATGCGGCCATTGTTGTTAGTGTACTTTATCGGATGCTTACAAAAAGCATTATCTGGTTTTATTATAAGGATGTCAATTGGACCGCCAACGGTCTTTCCACGTTGTTGAAATTTCATTGTATCAATTGTAGTTTGAATTGCATATTTGGCGAAATCAATAGCATCTTGTATTGTAAAATGATTAAACGGAATCTGATAATCTGTCAAAGCATTACCACTCTGCGTATACATTGTAGTCAATACTCTACTAAGTACATCTATTTCGCCATCCCATATTGCCCCTTGAATATCTGTATTAATAGATTCTATTTTATCTATAGCGGTAAAAATTCTATATAATTTTTATTCATATGTTTTTCCTGTGTTTATATAACCTCCAATGATAAAATCTGTATCTATTGTTTGGCATAATGCTTTAAAATATGGAATTATTTCATCTTTAATTTCATCAACGCATTCATCTTTATGTTCATTGATAAAACTTTCTATATAACCTGCGATAGGCTTGTTGTTGATACTTGCTTGACCACATGTCGAAATACCAACTCCCATAGGAGTTAGGAAGGTCTTATATGAAGAATCACTATAATGAACCCCGTTATTTTGGACTATTGTTCCATCTTGCTTATGAATAGTAGTGCTGAATGTTGTTCTACTATCACTGGCCATAACAATACCTTCGCCTAAATGTAATGCAATAATTAATGACATGCTATCTTAATGATTTATAGATGCTAAAAATTATCTTTTGTCAATATCAATTTTTGTGATTTCATGCGATTCTACTCTTACACATTTTGCAGAACTATCATCAAACAATACATAATTACGCCCTCCTTTATGCAAAGAACTCTCAAAGCTTATTCCATCAGCACCAACAATTCGTTTGCAATATTCACAAATTAGTTGAGTAGGAACGTACTCTAATTCCGAATCATATCTACGTAAAGGTTTTGACAGATCTTCACTTATAGAATCAATGATTTTTTTCTTAATTACAATTTCTTTGAGTGAAGTAGAGCCATCATTATATGCTATAAATAAATTCACATCGTATATGAAATCCACGAGCTCTAATTCGCGCTGTATTTTAAAGGTTCCAACACTAAGCTGATCTAAGTATACAGCTCGAACTTCAAAGTATGTGGTTTTTGCAGAATCACTTAAATATAAATATGGTATTCCTATCGGGTTTGCACGACCTGCTGTTGCCAGCTCTTTAGGAGGGCATCCCATCTTATCACATTTAATTTTCTTTTGACCAATGGGTGTTATACGAGAACGATATAATTTTTGACCAACATGTAAACTCTTACCAGCTGTAAGATAATCATACTGAACAAATTCATCCATATTGGTGAAGAAACGAGAATTTTCTTTTACGCTGGTTTTAAGCCTATCCCAAACTGCAACACGATCGCAAATTTCATCAGTGTAATTTACGAAATCAGCTATTGAGTAACCAAGATTATTTGTTGTGATAACATCTGCTAATAAAACCCTTGCAATGTCTTTATCTTTAAAGAGATGCCACTCATCTTGAATAATGTCAACAATTGTTTTATTACTATTAACTGTTGGAGAATATAATTCTAGTAAGGCAGCAAAGAAACCATGGAATTCAGAAAAGTCCATTACCTTGCCTTCCTTGCCACACACATCGCATATGCCATCAATAACAGCATTGGCATTTATTTCGGAACGTAATTCCTCATCAAGAAAACAATCTTTACATATATTCATACGCAATATTTTTACAATGAAAGAATTAGTTCTAAATGATTTTTTACAGATAATTTTTTTAAATATCCTAGCCCTGGATAACCTTCTGATGCATTAGCTTTTTCGATTATTTCTTTTACAGCCTCTGTTTGGTTCTTATCTTCGTAGAACGGAGCAACTTTTCTTGCAGCCTCTCTAAATTTTCCACGGATGTCACTATTGGTCTCATTGCTATCTGAAACGAAATGATGAACATAGAGCTGCTCTTCATTCTTTCTATACGAAAGATGGATAGCTAAAGCATATGGCAACATACCACCTTCTATGTATTCAGATGGTAAAGTCGTATAATCTGAATATCCATCTAAATTACCTTCTTCAGCATAGAAAAACGGTTCTTCTGAAAATAGTTCATCTACCTCAAGAGCGTAGTCGGCATTACGAACCTTTGATTTGAAACAATCATCCAATCTAATAATCTGTTTCCCTGTTTCTTTTAATCGACTTCTTAATCTTCTAGAAATGGTAGAACCAAATGAATTGACAACATAACCAACAGATTTATTGTTAATTATTCTCCAAGCACTTTCATCATCCATATCCATGCAAGTGCGGAATACAATCATTGCGTTACCAAGTGTATATTTATCAATTATAGATGATATCTCATGAGAATTACGTTTGGAATAAAGAAAAGCAGGAATCCAACTATCTTTATTTCCCATTAACTTCTCATTCTGGAACCATGCATCAAACTGCACAGTGGGGTGTTTGAAGTCGCCATCTTTGGGGTTTAAAATAAGGGCAAACTTTAAACCATTGGTCAACATCTCATCTATTGCAAGGTTCAGTGCATTAGGTTGCTGTTTTACAGGCTCTAAAATCGGAACAATAGAATTCTGTTCTTTGTGTTCTACCGAAAATTCTCTTAAAGCCTTAAGCTCATATTGTTTTGCACGAAGATATGGATAATACATAATCTATGCTTGATTTATGTTAATATTCAACTGTTCCAATAATTTATTTGCCTTGTCTTGAGGCAAATTTAGACTTAACATCATTTGTCTAATTGACATAGGATATTTTCGTAATAGTGCTGTATTATTTTTGCGTTTCTTAATCTCACGCAAAAATAATTCTCTCAATTCATTGGGATTTGCTTTTGAAATGACCTGATAACAATATTTGTACATATCATAACCTGCTATTCCTTCTAAAGATTCTCCCAACGACAATACAATATTTTTATATTCTTCAGTTCTAAGACACGACATTAGTGCTTCAAATTCAAAGCGTTCATTCTGTTCTGCGTGTCTAATTTCTTTTAGAATAATACGCCCATTATTTCGGCTCATTGCTATGATGCCCGTTGTAGACTCAAGAATGTCACGATACTCATCTACTTTATCTTCGGGAACAATTATATAACATTTATCAAAAAAGCGTTTATAATCGTCCATTTGTTTATCTAACCTGCGAGGAGTATCATACTCTGTTTTGATTTCAAAGGCTTTGCTCTCACCATTGAACATCACCATATCGGCAATAGAATTTCCAACTCTAAATTCATTGAAGTATACAGAATTTCTTGTTCCGTATTTTTTAAGAAGTAGTTTTATCAACTCATTCTTATACACATACTCACATCTGTAATATTTAGAAATCACAGAATACGATTTTTTTAGCAGATCTGAATAGGTCGCACATCTTAATATATCATATTTTGAGACCAACCAATTAAAATGCGAATAGTCATTAAAATTTAAGACATCTATAAATGCACTACGAGAGAAGGCTGAAGAAAAATCCCTCAGTCTTATCAACTCTTCATTTGCATTTATCATTGCCATATACGATACACCCAAATTAAATCTTCTTGCAAAGATAATCATATTTTCGCCATATATAAAATTTCAAGTAAAAAACAACTGCTTGTCTTATTATTTTTACAGAATATTTTAATTCACGGTTTTTGCCATAGTGTTATCCTGCGTAAGAATCAAATTACAAGCCTTTCTCTCTTTTGCTGTTACTAGTTTCCCAATGCCTTTTGCCTTATCCTATTTGCTTCACAAGTATTCAACCGAAGCGCAAGTACAATTACCTCTTCTACTCTTCAACCACCCAACGATACGATTTGGCAATGCCTACAAGTAGGAACGGAAAGTATTACCGTACTTGTAAATCATCAGTCACATTGTCTTTGAAATTTTGATGATTTTTCCAGTGTAAAGAATAAATAGAATTCAATTAACAAATAAATTGTTGAAATAATTTATTTGTTATGCTTTGAAAACACATTTTTACGATGACAATAAGAATGCGGTTTCTTTGTATGATTTGTTACCTTTCCTATCGATGGTAGCTCTATTATTATTCCACCTGCCAACAAAGAATCATAGGCATTTGCAAAATATTGTCTTCTGAGAAAATAACAAGAACGGGAACTTAACGGTATCAAATCTACTGAAGAACAATATATAATAGCTATATATCAGATTAATACAAACTCTATTTCGGTTCAAGTGTGGAGCTGATTTCGCTTATCTACAACGAGGTTCTGACAAAACCCAAGAGAAAATAAACGATGCAATACCCCACACTTGAGTAGATATGGGGTATGGGAACACTGAACGTATCCCTTGCCATAATCTAAACAAGAAATGAGTGTCATTCGTTGTCTTTTCTCTTTTTGAAACTGTCAGATTTCGTTGTAAAGACAGTGCGAAAACACTTTCAGTATGTCTGCCGAACGCATTACTACGCTCGACGTTACAAAAATAGAAAATAATTCGCAGACGAACAACCACTCATTCGGGGTATTGCCCATATAAGCTATACGCAGAAATAGATTTTACTCTATCTCATCCACATTCCCCGACCCTGTTCGCGGTCTTTGATCTCTATTCCTAAGCGCTCCAAAAATTCTTCCGCCTTTTGCCGCTTCGTTGAAAATCGCTCTCAAATCGTCGAGCGTCACCGTCACGCTGACGTTTGCCCCCGACTCCAATAAATCCCTTAAACTCATAATCGAAATTTTTAGATTAAACTTGGATTCGTTCGTTCCGTCCAATCGGAACCGGGGCAAATAAAAAGGGAGATTTTTCGGAGATCAAAAACACTCGCTATCTCCTTAAAATCTCCCTGAAATATCTTTTTGAAGGGAAAATCAGCCGCCGTGTTCGGCCATATAGCCGGGAATGTTGGGGATGGTGAATTGACGTGTCTGTGGTGAATATAGTTTCCCTTTGATATAGGAATCCTCCAACTCGGCAAGCGGAGCAAATGCGGATTTCAGCCACGGCACTACCTCCTGTTTCGGTCGTCCGAAATAGTGTGCCATGTTCCATCCGAAATGGAATAGATCGGCATTTTTCAACTTTTGCGGACGAATAGGAGTAAGTTCTGTCGAGCCGGATTCCTGCATGCATAATATTCGATGTAGCGATCGAGACGCACAAGTTCATCGGAAGTGATGTAGGGACCTACCTCTCTATGCCCATAACGTCGGAACAGTTCGATCTGTTCTTTCTGCCGTTCGAGAAATCGTTTGTCTGCCTCCTGCTTGATTTGCTCGACATCCGAATCGGGTATATCATCGATCGGTGGAATCCTGGTCGCTTCAGCAGTAAGAGCCTTCTTTCGGGCTATCTTCGGGAGAATTTTATCGGCAATGAAATCCGCAATGCTGGAAAATGCTGCCAAAATGGTCAGATAGGCTATCGCACAGGTACCCAGCATAATCAGAAAAACAAGATTCGCCGTACCTGCATCCACCCCTTTTGCCAATATCACCAGTCGCGCGACCGTGGACACGAACAAGCCGACGACAACGACTATCGCCAGCAGAATCATATAACTGTTGATCTTACGGAGATCCATTGCGCTATTTCAGTAGTTTCCGTTCGTCATTGCTCTCCAATACCTGCATCTGCTGAATAGCGATCCGGTTGAGTTTTACGAGCCGTTCGCCCTGAGGCATTTTCTGGTCGATGAATACGGCATTGAGGTTTTCCATATTGGACAGACAGATCAGTTCGTTGATGGTTGCATAATCCCGGATATTACCTTTCAAGTCGGGATTCTGCTCGCGCCACGTCTTTGCAGTCATGCCGAACATGGCCCCATTCAACACGTCGGCTTCGTTGGCATAGATGATGCTCGCTTGTTTCGCGGTCACTTCGGCCGGAATCAGGTTTTGTTTGATCGCGTCGGTATGGATGCGGTAGTTGATTTTGGACAGTTCGCGTTTGGCACTCCAGCCGAGTTGTTTCTGTTCCTCTTCTTTCAGCCGCTGGAACTCTTTGACGATATACAACTCGAATTCTACGGAAATCCAGCTCGCAAATTTGAACGCAATATCCTTATGAGCATAGGTTCCTCCGTAACGCCCCGATTTGGAAATGATACCGATGGCATTGGTCGTATTGATCCACTTTTGCGGCGACAGGGTAAAGGCATTCAGTCCGGCCTCCTTTCTAAACCCCTCGAATTCGAGGGGTTTGAAATCCGGATTATACAGGCTTTCCCAAATTCCGAGATATTCGATCGTATTCCGATTGCGCAACTAATTGCCGATCACCGCATTCGAGTCGTCGCTCTTGTATCGCGCGATGTCCGTCAGACAGATATAGTCGTTCTCATTGAGCAATATAACTGTAACATTTGTGTCCCGTACCGTAATCTTTGCCATATTTGTATTGTCTTCTTTACTGCAAACATACTATAATATATAATTGGGTTATCCTATAATCCCACAATAAACTTTAAATATATTTTTATTACTTCGTGTTACGATATTAATAGTTTAGCTTTCTCTTACTTAAGGTAGTTGAATTTCATATCGCCAGATACGAGCAATTCCATCGGAATTATCAGTTATATATTGTTGACAATACGGATAAATCAGACTAATGTTTTTATTAAATCCATGTTCCCATAAAAAATACAAGCCATACCAAGAGCATGAGGTTTCGTAGATAATGGGGACAGGTAGATATTTGTAATGGGTGCTCGCTTGTTCTGCTTTTCAACGTACTCACTTATAGCCTGCGCTGTAACAAATGGATCATATGCTGGTGCATATATATTCGAGTCCATATCTTTAAAGCACTCCGTTTCTATAGCCGCTTCAGCCTCATGCGCTCTTAAGATATTTTCCTGAAACATACCAGGACTAATGGCTGGAAAACCAAATAACAACACTTTTTTTCTTGCATCCTTTCTTTTTGGTTGCCACTCTACAATACGACTATGATCATATCCTGCTGCTATAATAAGCAAATCATTGTCGTCCTTTGACGTATGGATACCAGACCTTCCATGCATCTGTTTTACTTCGTAAAAAAGTCAGAGAATTGAGTGTTTTAAGCACATCTATATTGTGTGGGTTCAGTATATAATATATCAAACTTATTAATCTTATACATAGACATGCACCGCATTAGAAACATCAAATACGGGCCCCTGCAACCAGTTGCATCCACACAAACAGACTTGCCAGATAATTGTAATGTGTCTAATTTTTCTGTAATTGGAGCATAATCTTCATTCGCTTTGACAAACGTAACATCTTTTCCAGATAGATATAGATCCCGACCTTCTTCTTCTGTTGCAAACCATATTTTTTGACCTGCTTGAATGTTATCTGCAGGCTCCTGCACTCTCTGTGAATTTACATAGCTGGATATGAAGATATCATATGGTAGCAAATTTTGAATTTCATCAATTCTCTGATAGCTATGTTTGTATAAATAGGTATAATCCATTATTTAAATAAATCAAATGACATTTGTGATTCTCCTGTATTGCCACCAAACGGAAAAAGGGAAAGAATGGGAAAATAACTTCAATTTCCAGAAATGGACAAGACTTTCAGAACTTAACAGAAATACCATTTTGACGTAATTTACAAGAGGTTAGAATCATAAGATTTTCGAACTAACCTTTCTAAGATTTTCCAGTGTAGATATGTATATCAGTACCAAAAATAAATCTCTCGTTTTTTCTACCTTTTTATTTGTTTTTCAATACAGTTCGTGTTCAGAGATTTATCGAATAGCCGTTCCTACTTAAACGGCTATTAAGAATATATAACGATCATTCATAGTTTCAAAAATGGAATTTGACGGACAATCCGAAATTCCAGAATCCGGGATCAAAGAAGCCGTCATGTCCACCGCCGATCACAGCTCCGATCACAGGACGGTAATCTACCTCCAAAGAGATCGGGGCATTTTTGAAATGACAGCCGAAAGCGCAGGAGCCGGCCACACCGAGCAAAAAACCCGAATCGTCAAAGTCATAAAGTCCCAAGGCTCCACCCACACCGACATTCAGATACCAATCGCAAGTCTGGGGTGTCCAATTCCACCGGCAGCAGCGCCAATTATAGATTCCCGTAACGGACAGCCCTTCAAAATGAGGAGTCGCCAGCGTGAATTGCAAAAAATTCCGAGACGAAAGATCGCATTGATAAAGAAATTCCACGCCATCTCCCAACCGTAATCCCACGGCGTTTTTCCCTTGAGCCGAAACCGTCTCGAAAGCAAACAAACTGCAAACAAGAACCAATAAAATCTTTTTCATAAAACAATTATACGTATAATGATTTATATGGAATTATTACCGGTCACTCAATCGTCATCGTCGTCGTCATGATATCTCCCGTATTTCCGCTTCCCGTATTTCGGGTGTTTCTTATACCCGTGCTTGTGCGGAGATACTTCCCATGCCGTTTGCAATAGGAGTCGTAATGCTCGTGCCAGTAATCGCTATAACAATGCACCCGATCATAGAACGGAACACGATACGACGACTCGGGACCGATTCTCAGTTCGATCAGAATCCGCCCCCAGCCCTCACATTTATAACGTTTGTAATGGTCACAGACATCGCGCATGCTTCGTCCCGAGGTTCAGGCGATCTCCAGTGCAAGGCCCACATGCCCCCAATCTCTGCCGCAACGCCGGTAATAATCATTGAGCGATTCTGCCGAAATATCGTATTCCACACAGAGGCGCCGACGGAAATCCGACAAATCGACCGAAGCATACCGATTGGAATTTCCGATAAAGACGGAAAGCCTATTTTGTGCGGACAAAGAGCAAGTGAATACCGCAAAAATAGCAGCAAACCGATTTTTTTCATAGGTAAATCGTTCTATTAAAACAAATGATATAATACGAACATACCGACAGGCAGATGAAAATCTGCCTGTCGGTATGCCTATTCAAACGAATCTACTGCAGTAAAGATCCGTCTTCCCGGATTTTGAGAATCACCTCCCTGTCATCTTCCGCTTCCAGCTCGATTCGATAATAATTCCCGTCCGGCGTTTCTACCAGTTCCGGCTCATCGTCGGTTTCATAACCGACATACTTATCGTTAATTTCCTGCCGGATCGCAGTTTTAACGACTTCCGGAAGAGTATCCAGACTGATCTCCCAAGATGAGGAAAGCCAATTCCCGCTGTTGTCAAAAAGCACCTCCTTGGCAACTCCGTCATGAATAATATCCACCTCAAACTGCCCGTGCTCCTGATCCGTTTCAACAATTTTGGATGCCGCATATTTCTCCTGCAGAAAATTTTTCACCTCTTCGGGAAGTTCAATCGGCAGATAATCCTCGGAATCATCCTCGGAATCTTCCACCACCTTGATCAGAATTCCCTCCGCGTTGTAATAAAGATCCATCTCCCGCGGGCCCTGCTCTACCTCCAAAACATAGACCGGCTCCATGCCTTCTCGCACCAACATATCCACATCATCCAGGCTCCACTGTCCATATTCGCTGTTCTTGAACGCATTTTTAACAGCCTCAGGCAAAGACGCATGAGGAAGATCCGTTTCGGTCATCAGCCAAACGGCATCGGAAGTAAACCAGGCCTCGGCTGCATAATTCTGGTTCTGGAAATCCGCAATGTAATAATTACTCCGGGTTTTCCATTTCGGACTGGCTTCCGGATATTTCTGAGAAAATGCAGCCTGCAATTTATCAAGAACATCCAAGTTATCATCATTGTCATCACAACCTTGCACGACTGCTCCGCATATCCCTAATGCAAGCATAAAAAAACACAACCTCAGTTTCATAATAAAAACAATTTAAAATTAAAGCAAAACAAAGATACGAAAACCGAACTATACAAACAAATATCCATACTCTGCATTCACATCGTCAGTAATCGGGCATTAACCGGAAGATATTATCCAAACCGCATAATTCAATTAGAATAATATAATGTCATGCAAGGAGATACGGCGGCCGCGCAGGCGAAACGGGCAGGCGGGCGCAAGACCGTGCAAAATGACGGTAGGCGATGTGGGGACAGAAGCCAAAGCCGTCGCAATTCGTTGATATACATTGGGCTTACATTCATGCGGAAGTCCCTTTATCCGCACAAAGCAACTTTCAAAAGGATGGATTTTTCGAATCCATCCTTTTTTATTTTTATATTCGATTGACAAATAAGAGAATAAAGCGATCGCCTTATTCTTTTCCAGGTTCGGCAATCAGTGTTTTCTTATTATGCAAAATCCCTTCGGAAAGAGCGAATTTAATTTTTTTCAGCATAAATTCACTTCTGAAACACCTTCCTATTTACATTATGATAAGACTATTCCGACAAAAAACAACACTATTCTTCGGAAACCCGTATACTACGAATCTATTTTAATCCGCAAATAGCCCCACAAACCGGCCACATCACACAAATCTCTTCGCATCGGACCTCCAGGTCGTCGTCTGCAGTTGCAAACAAAGATTTCAACCGCAGACGAGCAGGATCCCCCTCGATACGATAGACGGAACAAAACAGATAGAAACACTCCGTCATAACGAAATAAACTCTCCCGTTTATAACTTCTCCGTCCGGCTCCCGCAGCAACACGAGCCAATGCTGCAAAACCGTTCCGAATTGATCGTCCGTGCATAATGCAATTTGAGCCCCCCGAGCCTCTTCGGCAGAAAGAAGCAGATACCGTTCTGGAACCTCCTTGGGCGGAAACTCCGCCACGGAAGAGTCCCGATATACAGGAATCCGAACGACAAAAGCATCGCCTTCCGGCGTAGCAGCGGATTCGGCTTCACCGTGCATCAACCAGGAAATCGGATACTGCGGAAATTTCGCATGGATCTTTTTAGCCACACCAAGGCTTACTCCATAATTTCCCCGCTTGATCTGATAAAGATTTTCGCCTCGCGGCAACCCGACATATCTGGCGAATGAATTGATTGTCAATCCAGAAGATTCAATCACGCGCTCCAATCTTCTCCAGGAAGAATAATCCGTTTTTTTCATACCAACCAAAAATTACTTATTCCGTAGGAGCAATTCTTACTTTCTGATTTACAGCTTCTTTGGATGTATCAATCTATATCAGGAATTGTTGGGCCCCGGACATAAAATGTTATGGATCGGATTTTGCACCTTCTCGCATATAAAATGAAAAGAAGGCGCGGTGTCAATCTACTACCGAAGGCATTGGGAGCCCGTAATCAGTCGATTGTCCTGCGCCCTTGCCTGCCCCTCCCGTCGAAACGAGCAGGGCATAACAAGGACAGACAACTGCTACACCTGATTACTGTAAATTCCCAATTTTACGGTAGGCATAAGAGTTGTGTACCCTTTTATGTCTGTCGGCTACGCCGAACTACCGTATTTCCGCATTGCATCCAAACTGCTTATTTGTTCCCGGACGACACACGCCGCCCCACTACAACAAACGTCATCGCGCGAAAATACTACGCACAAATATAGTATTTTAATTTCATTGTAAAAATTAGGCGTTTCAATTTTCTTGCTAACTTTGTATGCATGAAAAGTTCGATCAACTTCCTGCCTGCGGAAAAAAGACGTGATCTGCATCAACTTGTGGAGATCATCCGAAACGAAATAAAAGATTGCGTAATGATTATTCTTTACGGCAGTTACGCCCGGGATATGTACGTCGATTGCGACCGTCGGCGGGATTACGGGGTGACGACCTTTTTCATGAGCGACTACGACATTTTGATCGTCACGCGCCGAAGGCTCGGCCTGAAGGAATACGACGTTTACGCCCGCATCACCGAACGGTTTTTCGAAAACAAACAAAGCGAATTTTACACCCGGCCGCAATTCATCAACGAAAGTATTTCCCGGCTGAATAAAAACCTCGAACTGGGACAATACTTCTACCATGAAATCAAAAAGCAGGGAATCATGCTCTACTCCTCGCAGGAGTTCAAACTGGCGCGATGCCGAAAATTGAACTATGCGGAAATCGCGCAAATCGCCCGCGACTATTTCAGCGAAAAATTCCAGTTCGCCAGCGATTTTCTGTTAGGAGCACGTTACTATGCCGGGTTGCAGAAATATAAAATGGCCTCTTTCCATCTACATCAAGCTGCGGAAAATTACCTGCGTACCATTCCGCTGGTATATATCCTTTACGGCTATAAAGATCATGCGCTGGAAATTCTGATGGATCGCTGCAAGACGCACACGCTGCAACTGGTATCGGTTTTCCCTCGAAATACGGAGGAGGAGCGGCGCCTGTTCAATCTGTTACAGGATGCCTATGTACAAGCCCGCTACAACAAGGATTTCGTCGTTACCAAGACCGACATCGACGCCTTGATCCCGCGCCTCGAACTCATGCGCGACATCACGGAAAAAGTCTGTTGCGACCGGATCGCCTATTACGAACGACAAAGCTGACATACCGCTGAATCCCGCCAAAGGCCGGATTTGATCGATAAAAAACGCAGGGTCCGCAACCCTGCGATTATGCCACTTACCTTCGGTTATAATCCCCGAATCCGTTCGATCGGAACGGCGAGGTCGTCCTCGATTCCCAACATGGCATTGATGAGCACGACCCGCTCGAAACCGCCCAGGTCGGAAGGCGTAATGCGGCATTCGGTTAAAACTCCCGTACCGAGCAAGTACTGCCTCCGCGTGCCGTTGAGCAGGAAAGTATCCGGCGTAACGTATTTCCGTCCGTCGAAAAACGCCACGTTGCTGTAACTGGTATCGGTAATCGCCCCGTCGCGCACGATCAGGATCTCGTCGCAATCGTCCCGACGTTGCAAAAGACGGGCAAGGGCGCTACGATCCGCATATTTCAAATGGTAATCCAATTCGTCGTCCGCAGCGACCAGCCGCAGGGAGCGAATCTCGCGGGGAACATACGGCGCAAACGAAATCTCCGACAGCGACCGGCCGTAAACGATCCGGCACTTCACCGTTCCCTTCCGATGCTGAAGCGGAATCGAACCGTCCGCCAAATCAAAACCGGAGGCGACGCCGTACGCTTCGCGGACCGTCTGCCGCATACGCTGCAAATGAAGTTCGGGACGAACGAAAGTTCCGTCCTCGACCCGAATGGTTTCTATGAAAAGCAACTCATCCATCGCAATCAGGGAATCGGCAGGTAAATTTTGGTAACGACCTCGTCGTACTCCTGCTGGGGGGCGCTGTGCACGGTGATGCCGCCGCCGCTGCGGAAATAGAACCGCCCATTCTCGCATTCGATATAGCGGATCATCACCGCGCTGTCCAGATCGCGACCGTCGAAATAGCCGAATACCCCCGTATAATATCCCCGGGGGCACTGCTCGGCATCGCGGATCAACCGCAGGGTCGCGGGTTTCGGAGCCCCCGAAATCGAGCCGGCAGGCAGCAGGCTGAAAAGCAGGTCGCCCAGTTCCTGCCGCCATCCCGACCGCAGGTCGCCGGCGATTTCGGAGCTCGTCTGCAAGATTTCGCCCCGCAGGGTAGCGATCTTCTCGACGTAACGGAAACGCTCGACACGCACACGATCGGCAATCCGGTTCAGGTCGTTGCGAATCAGATCGACGATGGTGTAATGTTCGCAACGCTCCTTGTAATCCTCCAGCAACCGGGCCTCGGCATCGGGCAACGCAGCGTCGATCGTTCCTTTCATCGGGTAGGAGCGGATCACCCCGTCCGTAATGCGGACGAAACACTCGGGAGAGAAACAGACCAGACGCCCCGGCAGCAACAGTTTGTAACGGGCACAGCTGCGGCGGAAGATCTCCTCGAGAGTAAGGTTCGTTCGGATCGGAGTCCGCTCGGTCAGGTTGGTCAGAAAACTGTCCCCGCGAAGCAACCCCCGGCGAATGACGGCGAACCGGCGAAGATACGCCTCCCGATCGGTATGCAGAATCTCCAGGCGGGGCGTAATTTCCGCCTCCCCGGAGAAGCTATCCGGCACATTGGTAATCTCTCCGCAGGCAAACGGGATCTGCCGGCAGACGAGCGGATTCTCCACGAAAAATCCCTCCCGCAATTCGAAATCGACCCCGAAAAGAAACGGTTTTCCCTGCGCGGCACAACGATTCACGGCTTTTCGGACAAGCTGAGCTTCCATTCTGACGATTTTTATTCCGCAAAGGTATAAAAAAGGTTACTTTTGTAGCCGTGAAAAAGATACTGGTAATCGATAATTACGACTCGTTCGTCCACAACGCCGTACAACTGCTTCGGGAATCGTCCGAACCGGTGAATATTACGATACAACTCAACGACCGGATCGACTTCGAAAAATTCGGCGATTACGACGGGATACTCCTATCCCCGGGTCCCGGAATCCCGGAAGAGGCCGGCGACCTTATGGCGGCGATCGGACAGATCGTGCGGCAGCGAATCCCCGTGCTGGGGATCTGTCTGGGACATCAGGCGCTCGCCCGGGCGTTCGGAGCCGAACTGCGACAACTGTCGGCCCCGCTGCACGGACATCCGACGACGCTGACCGTAACCGATGCGGGCGATCTGCTGCTGCAGAAAATCGCTCCGCCCCTGATCGTAGGACGCTACCATTCGTGGGTCGTCGATCCGGACTCGATGCCCGAAGAGCTGATCGCAAGTTCGCACGATGAAGCGGGACACATCATGTCCTTTTATCATCGGAACCTGCCGATACACGGCGTGCAATTCCACCCCGAATCCTGCATTTCGAATTGCGGCCCGGCGCTGATCCGCAACTGGCTCGCCACCTGCTGACATCCGCTGCGGGAAAGGAGCCTCCGGAAATTCCCGGACCTTTAATCGACCGTTTCCGACCGGGGCGGACGGGGTTTCGTCGTTCAGACAAGCCGCCTCGATCCATCCTGTCAGTTCCGCCCCGAACAGTCGGCGCAGATCCCCTTGATAACAAAATTGATCGTTTCGGCCGAAAATCCGTCCGGCAGACCCACCTGCGGAACAGCCACCCCTCGCAGGCAAAAGGTACGCCGGCAATGCGTGCAATAGAAATGGGTATGCAGGTCGTCGATTTCACAATCGCAATCGCTGCTGCAAAGCGCATATTTGAGCGAACCGGTACCGTCGTCGATGCCGTGCACCAAGTGATGCGCCAGAAAAAGAGTGAGCGTACGGAAAAGAGTCGATTTATCCACCGTATCAAGCTCCTCTTCGAGATCCGCGAGACTGAAAGCCCGGTCGAATCCGGCCATCGTACGCAGAATCAACACCCGCAGCGCCGTAGGACGGATATCGCGGGCCTTGAGGCTGGAAATGTATTCGTTTTCGTTCATAGGTGCAAGATACGCATTAAAAACGACGATTGGAAGCCCTCACGGCATTCAGAACCGCAAGCAGAGTGACGCCTACATCGGCGAAAACCGCTTCCCACATGGTTGCGATGCCGAGTGCGCCCAACGTCAGCACGACGACCTTCACCCCGATCGCCAGCAGGATATTCTGCCGCACGATGCGGTGCGTAAGACGTCCGATACGGATCGCCGCAGGCAGACGCGAAGGCTGGTCGGACTGGATCACCACGTCGGCCGTTTCGATGGCTGCGTCGCTGCCCAAAGCCCCCATCGCCACCCCGACATCGCTCGTCGCGAGAGCCGGAGCGTCGTTGAATCCGTCGCCGACGAAAGCCGTGACTTTGCCGGGCTCTCCGCGCAGCGCCTCGAGTATCTCCATCTTACCTTCGGGCAGGAGATCCCCCCGGGCCTCGGAAACGCCCAGCCTGCGGCCCAAATTCGCCACCAGCGCCTCCCGGTCGCCCGACAAAATCCGAATATCCTCGATTCCGAGCGACTTCAATTCCGCCACGGCACGCGCGGCATCCTCCTTGGGCTTGTCCGCAATCACGAGATAGCCCGCATACCGGCCGTCGAGCGCACATACGACGATCGTCTCGGGAATCGCATCGACCTCCGACGGATATTCCACGCCGAAGCGAGCCATCAGACGCGTATTGCCCACCAACAACTGTTTCCCGTCGAATTCGGCCCGAATGCCGTGTCCGGCGATTTCAGCTGCGCCCTCCGAAGCGAGAAGAGCGACACCCTCCCTCTCGGCATACTGCACGACTGCCCGGGCCACCGGGTGCGTACTGGTCCGCTCGGCCGAAGCGACCCATCCGAGCAGCTCCCCGGAATTCACGCCCGGAGCAACATGCACCTCCCGGACTTCGAACAAACCCTCGGTCAGCGTGCCGGTCTTGTCGAAAACCACGGTATTGACCCGCGCAATGGCATCCAGATAACTGCCGCCCTTAAAGAGCACGCCGGCCTTCGAAGCAACGCCGATACCGCTGAAATAGCCCAGCGGAATACTGATAACCAGCGCACAAGGACAAGAGGCCACCAGAAATACCAGGGCCCGGGACAACCATTCGTCGAACGAATAGGCGAAGCCTCCGTGCAGGAGCGACCACAATCCGGGCAAAGCGACGATCAGCACGGCCAATCCCGTCACTACGGGAGTATAAATCCGGGCGAAACGGCGGATGAACAATTCGGCGGGAGCCTTGCGCGCCGCAGCTTCTTCGACCATGGAGAGAATCCGCGAAAGGGCGCTCTCCCCATACGGGCGCGTCACTTCGATACGAACCGGATGCTGCGAAGAGATCATACCCGCCAACACCTCATCTCCCTTACAGATCGTCCGCGGCGTACTCTCTCCGGTCAGCGCCGCCGTATTGAACGGGGCCGCCTCGGACAGCAAAACGCCGTCCAGAGGGACACGTCCCCCCGGAAGCACCTCGATCGTCCGGCCCGGCACGACCTGCGCAGCGGGCATAGCCACCGGTTTCCCGTCCTCCAAGACGTTCGCCTGTTCGGGCCGGATATCGACGAGCGCACGAATATTCCGCCGCGCCCGCTCCACGGCACGCTCCTGCAACGCCTCTCCGATCGAATAGAACAACATCACGGCAACCCCCTCGGGATACTCTCCGATATAGAAAGCACCGATGGCAGCGAGGCTCATCAGCGTATATTCCGTAAAGAAATCCCGCTGCCGCATACCGTTCCATGCCTCCCGGAGCACAGGAAGCCCTACCGGAAAATAAGCCGCGAGGTACCAGCAGAACCGTACTGCGGGAGATGCGAAAAATTCGACACCGGTATATTGCATGACGAGTCCCGCCGCAAACAACACGGCCGACGCAACGGGGCTCCAATAGCTTTGCGAATGATGGTCATGGTCAGGACCTGCATCGCAAGCGGCGCAGCCGCGACCATTCGTTTGACTTTTCATAATGCTTTTATTCTTCTTTGGTGTCAAATATAGTGCATTTTCCTTGCAACCCGGTTGCAAATACACCGGCTTCCCGTCTCATTTTCTCGTCGCAGAAAGCTTTTGCTTGCCGAAAAATAGTATATTTGTAGGAACAAATTAAGACCTGAAGCATTGCGTCCCCTCAAATTTCATCCGATTCTGAAGCAGACCCTCTGGGGCGGCGAACGCATCATCCCCTACAAGGAACTCGCATCCGGGCTCTCCCGTGTAGGCGAAAGCTGGGAACTTTCCGGCATGCCCGGTTCGGAATCGGTGGTGGCGGAAGGGCCGTGGGCCGGAAGCACCCTGTCCGAGCTGATCGGACGCTTCGGCGCAGAACTTCTGGGCAAAGCCAACTATGCCCGTTTCGGGCAGGAATTTCCCTTGTTGGTAAAATTCATAGATGCCCGGGAAGATCTTTCGATCCAGGTACACCCGGACGACGAACTGGCACGAAAGCGCCACGGGAAAAGCGGGAAATGCGAGATGTGGTACGTGCTGGAAGCGGAACCGGGCGCTTCGTTACTGACCGGATTCTCCCGTCCGATCGCACCGGCGGAGTACGAACGTCGCGTTGCCGACAATACATTGACCGACGTTTTGAATCGCCAGGCAATCGCATCGGGCGACGTCTTTTATCTGCCGGCAGGACGGGTGCACAGCATCGGAAAGGGGTCCTTCATCGTCGAGATCCAGCAAAGTTCGGACATCACCTACCGGATCTACGATTTCGACCGGCGGGATGCAGCGGGCAATTCCCGGGAGTTGCATACCGAATTGGCACGCGAAGCGATCGATTTCGAATCTTCCGAAAACAGCCGCATAACGTACGCTCCGGAGAACAATCAGGAAGTCCGGCTTGTCACCACGCCTTACTTTACTACGTCGCTATATACCCTGACCGCACGAACACGCTGCGACTGGTCGGCAACGGACTCTTTCGTGGCAATAGTTCTGCTTCAGGGGAGTGGTTCATTGACCGACAACGAAGGCAATCGAATCGATGTCCGGCAGGGCGAAACCTGGTTGTTGCCCGCATCGACGCAATGGACCGAAATCACTCCGCATACAGCGCCCCTGCGCCTACTGACAAGCCGGATTTAGAGAACCCCGAATTCAAATGAAGCCGGCTTCACCGGATCGAGCTAACATGGTTATTATCTTGCGAAACCATGCTCCCGGCACTCCACTTCCTCACCACGACACCGACCAATCAAGCGCCCAGGAAACCGCCCGTTATTCCCACAGCAGGAAGACACCAACAATTCTACGACGAATCCGTCCCTGTCTGCGAAAACGATCCGGACCTCATATAACTCCAACCATTATCTTCGGCTGAAATATGGGATCCAACCGCAGCGACAGAACATTCGGGATCCCGTACCCGCGATTTCATCCGCGAACCAAGGTCCTCACCGCATGCAAGCACAGCTCCGGGCCTTAAAGCATAACATCGGAAACGAACGGAAGTAATCCGTTCCACCGGGTACACGTTTCCAGACCGGCATCCAGTTCTTGACTCACCCCTCCCCCGGAGCACGATCCCTACCGGCAACACGATCGGTATCGCAGTCCTTAACCCAAGCGCCGCCTCCAAGGAGGCCGAATAGTCAGGGAAATCCATCCGCAGGAAGCAAAAGTGTAGTACAGACGAATTCCGCCGGCAATACAATACTCTATAGATATTGATAGGACAGTGCGATACTACGACAGAGGAAACCCCTGATCCCTTCGCCGCATACGCAAAAACTTCGTTGTTTATCGTTTGGGACTATTTCAACCCTCCAAAAATCGCATTCGGATCTGAACTCCGTCCCATCCCGTTTTGCCGATTATCGCTCCTGTATTTCCCAAGTGACATTCCGCTCCCGAACCATATCACGAATCACTTCCGTCCCGAAGAGCCGGATTACTTAAAATAGCGGATCGCTCTACATTGAATTTCCGAAAACCCCGCACAAACGAAGAGCCTATCTCGATCATAGATCCGTCCTGCGACATACAAATCTCCCGCACATTCGAAGGAATTACAATCTATACGGCCTGCATTTCTTCTGCAGCGGCAAAGCAACAATATCCGGTTCATTTTACAGGATTTCGGTTTCGGGCGCCGTTATTCTCGGCATTTGGCTGCGTTTATAAACCGCCCCCCCACTACGAATACGTGCTGTAAAGCGTAT